>OFFE01000339.1_pt1 | contig 40678 bp, 34 predicted proteins | sample 1521371 | NCBI WGS metagenome assembly OFFE01 (sample SAMEA3504131, study PRJEB24116) | mouse gut metagenome | biome: mouse gut; feature: mouse-associated habitat; material: faeces | place: Denmark | collected 2011 | reverse complement strand
CATCCTGCCGCCATTGATTGCGATTACGCTGGCATTGATCAGCAAGGAGGTGTATTCCTCCCTGTTCCTGGGGATATTCTCCGGGATGTGCATTTACTGCTTCTGCACAGGGGGGGATATCCTGCAGGCGGTTACATATGTGTTCGACATGCTGGCGGCGAAGATCGGGCAGAACGGCTACATGATTATCTTCCTGGTGCTGCTGGGGTCTCTGGTGGTCATCGTCACCAGGTCCGGAGGCTCGGATGCCTACGGGCAGTGGGCGGGGAAGCGGATCAAGAGCAAGAGAAGCGCCAAGCTGGCCACTGCCGCGCTGGGGCTTATGATTTTCGTGGACGACGGGTTCAACTGCCTGACGGTGGGGACCGTGATGCGGCCCATCACGGACAAATGCCGGATTTCCAGGGAGAAGCTGGCCTATCTGCTGGATGCCACGGCCGCGCCGGTGTGCATCATCGCGCCGATCTCCAGCTGGGCGGTGGCAGTGGCCTCGGAGGTGGAGGAGGCCGGAGGCCTGAACGCCTTTGTGCGGACGATTCCCTATAATCTGTACGCTATTTTGACGATCGTCATGGTGTTTGCCTTATGCTTCACGGATTTCGACTTCGGCCCCATGGAAAAAGCGGAGGCCGGCAGGGAAGAAAGACGGACTGGCGCAGCAGAAGAGACGCTTAAGCGAAAGCGGGGGACGGTGCTGGATCTGGCGCTGCCCGTGGTGACGCTGATTGTGTGCGCGATTCTGGGAATGGCATATGTGGGCGGGTTCTTCGCGGGCACGGGCAAGGCCTTCACGGAGGCCATCGGGGAGAATCCCACGGCGGGCCTTACCCTGGGGACCTTTGCGGCTCTGGTGGTGGCATTGGCCCTGTACCTGCCCAGGCGCATCATGGGTCTGCGGGAGTTCATGACAGGGATCATCGACGGAATCAAGACCATGATTCCCGCCCTGACCATCCTGATTCTGGCATGGGGGCTGGGCGGCGTGTGCCGGGAGATGATCGGGACCGGCATCTTCGTCAGCCATTTCGTCAGCGCTGTGAACCTTCCCTTTGGTTTCCTGCCTGCCATCGTGTTCGCCGTGGCGGCCTTCCTGTCCTTCTCCATGGGGACGGCCTGGGGGACGTTCGGCATCCTGCTGCCCATCGTGTCCATGATGTGCGCGGGAGGCGAGGGCGCTGCCGTCCTGATTCCCGCCCTGGGGGCCACGCTGGCGGGTTCCGTCTACGGCGACCACTGCTCGCCTATCTCCGACACCACCATCCTGGCCTCCACCGGGGCACAGTGCGAGCATCTGCGCCATGTGGAGACCCAGCTTCCCTATGCCACGCTGGTGGCGGCGGTGTGCTTCTTCGGGTATCTGGTGGCCGGATTCTCGGGGAATGCGTGGATTACGATTCTGTCGTCCGTCGTGCTGTTGCTGGGGGCGCTTGGGGGGATCGCTTTCCGGGGGAAGCGGAGAAGAGGGCGTGGAAAGCATTGAGGAATGCCTGGAGAGGGCGCCGCTTCATGGCGGAATCCGCAGGGCAGGCATCAGCCTCTGCGGATTTTCGGGGACATAGAGACGGCTGCTGCAGCCGCTCCGTAAGCGGCCTCCTCCTGGTGGGCCACGACGGCGAGGGGCATTCCGAAGCGGGCCCGGAGGATGTCCCGGAGTGCAGGGTTCCTGCGGACGCCGTTGCCGGAGGCCATAAGCCTGGCGGGGGAGAGCCCGGTCCCGGTCTGGATCGTATGGTACAGGCCGTAAAGCTCCTGGGCCATGCCGTCCAGGATGCCGCGAATCAGGGCGGCGGGGCGGAAATTGTCCAGGCGGATTCCACTGACGGAGCCGGTCTCCCGGGGGTTCTCTCTGGTGCCCAGGAAAGAGGTGCGGACTGTCCAGCTCTCGTCAGTGTCCTCCTGCCTGTCCAGCAGTTCTCTCATGACGTCATACTGGGGCACATCCGCCCCGCCTGCCGCTGCCGCATATTCTCTGAAGAACCGCTCCAGGGCCGCATAGGCGCTGCCGCCGCACAGTGCTGCCCCCACCAGCAGATAGCTGTCCCCGGTGAAGGGCCTGGCCTCGATGCCCTCACCCTGGAAGCAGGTATGGGACAGCACGGAAATCTGGGAGCCTGTCCCGATGTTCACCAGCCCACAGTCGCGGTCCCCTCCCACGGAGCCCAGGAAGCTGGCCTGATTGTCCCCTATGGAGACGCAGACGGGGATGCCGCGGAAAGCGCCCAGCGGCAGGAGTTCTTTCGTGACAGAGGGCAGGAAATCCGGGGAGGCGCCCCATTCTTTTACGATATCCCACAGAAAATCATTCGTCTTACAGTCATACAGGCCCAGGCTTGCGGCCTGGCTGATATGGACCAGGGGAGCGCCGCGCCCTGTCAGCGCCATGCCCACATAGTCGGCAATGGTACACAGGGAGACCGCTTCCGCCGGGACGAGGCCTTTCTTCAGATTGTACAGATGGGTGGCCAGGCCGTAGCCGGCAGCCAGTTTTGCGCCGCAGGCCTCAGCCAGGCAGCGGCAGACGCTCATTCCGCCGTCATAGTCAGGCAGGTTCCCCCGCCCGTCCTGCCAGGTGTAGAGCGGGCTCACCGCGAGGCCGCTCCTGTCCAGGTAGAGGATGCCGTGCATCTGACCGGTGAGGCCGATGGCGGCCACATCGCCCCAGGCGGAGAGCAGCCCCTCCAGAGCCGGGTAGACTTTTGCCAGGATGGCTGCGGGATCCTGAAGCCTTTCCCAGGGGCGGGCGCTGGGAAGGAAGGTATTGTTGGGGAGCGTGACGGCTTGGATGAGCGTGCCGTCCGGAAAGCCTGCGAGGACGAGGCTGATGCTGGTGGTTCCGATGTCGATGCCGATGCTTTTCATGGGAGGCTCCTTTGCTGCGGATGAATTTCGGTGGACTGTTATGGATATTTTACAACGAAATGTAAGAAATGAGAAGGGAAAAGATGAAAGGTATTGAAAAGAACAGTGCCCATGGTGTATAGTAGGAGATGGAACGAGGCTGCCTTTACGGAGGGCTGCTCTGATAAACTAAGCAGGGAGTTTGTGGAAGATGGAGAACGCGGATTGGCGGGATATCCATATCGAATTGCTGAACGAAGCGAACACGGAAGAACTGAAAAGAATCCACCGGGAAGATGTCAGTGAAGCCTTTGTGGACTCGGTGGAAACCATTGCGGAAATCACACAATACGGAATCGACCATCACTGCATCGGACATACTTATGCGATAAAGTATAAAGAGTCCTACATCGGGCTTATCTTATTAGGGGAGGCGTTGGAATGGGAGACGGATCCCGCTGAAATGAAAGGAACCCCCTTCTACCGGCTCATGGGCTTTGTAATCGACAGGCGCTACCGGAATGGGGGGATAGGCTCTTATGTGCTGGAAAAGGTAATCAGGGAATGCTATCAGGAATTCGGCATCCGCCCGATTGCCCTTGGCTGCCATAGGGACAACCGCCAAGCAGCGGCCTTTTATGAAAGGCATGGCTTTGTGAGGACGCAGGCCATGGAAGGTGATGACTATTATTACCTGAGATATCCGGAACGGACATAGAGGAGAATTTTTGGGAAAGGAAGGATTTCCGCAGGAGGGACAGTGCGTCTGCGGAGATTGGAACAGGAGGTCAATTATGGGAGTCTTATCAAATCTGGAGCCGCAGAACGTATTTCACTTTTTCGAGGAGATCACGAAAATCCCCCACGGGTCGGGCAACGTAGGGCAGATCAGCGACTATCTGGTGAAGTTTGCCAGGGACAGGGGGCTTTACTGCATTCAGGACGAGCTGAAGAACATCATCATCATAAAGGAGGCCGTCCCCGGATATGAAGACGAACCCACCGTCATCCTCCAGGGCCACATGGACATGGTGGCCGTAAAGAAGCCGGACTGCGACATCGACATGGCAAAGGAAGGCCTGCGGATTGCCGTCCGGGGGGATGAAATCTACGCCGAGGGCACCAGCCTGGGCGGGGACGACGGCATCGCGGTGGCCTATGCGCTGGCGCTGCTGGATTCCGATACCATAAAGCACCCCCGCCTGGAGGTCATCGTCACCGTGGACGAGGAGGTTGGCATGGACGGGGCCAGGGGCATCGACCTGTCTATGCTCACCGGGAACCGCATGGTGAACCTGGACTCGGAGGACGAGGGAATCTTCCTGACCAGCTGCGCAGGAGGAGCCAGGGTCAAGGGGAAGCTGCCGCTTTCGGAGGCCCAGCGCCAGGGCGTGGCCGTGGAGGTGACCGTAGGAGGCCTCCTGGGAGGCCATTCCGGCGGGGAGATACACAAGGAGAGGGGCAATTCCAACTGCCTTATGGGGCGCCTCCTGTATCGGCTGGCGGAAACGTTCGATATCGGTATCTCACGGCTGCAGGGCGGCCTGGCGGACAATGCCATCCCCAGGGAGACGAAAGCCGTACTGGTGGTGGAGGAGCGGGACAAAGAGGCGATCCTGGATGTGGTGAAGACAGTGGAGGGAGAGATTCGGGCGGAGCTTTCCTCCAAGGATCCCGGGGCATTCCTGGCAGCGGGAGAGGGCAGGCCCGGAAGCTGGCTGTGCACCACGGCGGAGGATACGGCAAAAGCGGCGGCCTGGCTGATCGCCCTGCCGAACGGCGTGCAGGCCATGAGCGCGGACATGCACGGGCTGGTGGAGACCTCCCTGAACCTGGGCATCCTGAGCTATGAGGACGGCAGCCTCCTGGCGGATTTCTCCGTGCGCAGCAGCGTGGAGAGCGCAAAGCAGGCCCTGATCGACAGGCTCTGCGCGGTCATCGGCCTGGCAGGGGGGAGCTTCTCGGTCAGCGGCGATTATCCGGGCTGGAAGTACCGCAAGGATTCGCCCCTGCGGGAGAAGATGACGGCGCTCTATGAAAAAATGTACGGAAAAGCGCCTAAAGTGGAGGCCATCCACGCGGGGCTGGAATGCGGCATCCTGGGCAGCAAGATAGCGGATCTGGACTGCGTGTCCATGGGCCCTGACATGAAGGACATCCATACCACGGAGGAGACCCTGAGCATCTCTTCCACGGGCCGGGTGTGGGAGTTCCTGGTCAGGCTGCTGGAGGAGAAGGACAGGCCGTAGGAGATGCCTTAGGAGGTGGGATGCGGAGCTTTGAGGGATTGGGGCTCCGCATTTCTTGAGAGATATGTGCATAAAATACAATAAATGACAGCATTTTTTGTGCATTCCTACTAAAATGCAAAATTTGCAAAAAAATGGTTGCAATTTTTATCAGTACGGATTATAATATTAAATGGTTACGGGGTGTGGCTCAGCTTGGTTAGAGCGCCGTCTTAGGGAGGCGGAGGTCGCGAGTTCGAATCCCGCCACTCCGATACATGCTAAGATGCCAAATCTTTGTTTCTACAGAGATTTGGCATTTTTTTGGACTGTCGATCAAGAAAGGGATGCTCCTGTCAGTCGCCGGGAGCGGGAGAGGAAAGAATATGCCGATGAGCGGTAAGCCGAAGAAGGAAACGTCAGGAAAAGGGATGCCCCGGAAGCGGGCGGAGCGGGATGTCCCGGAAAGGGGAGGCCCAAGGCCCCAGGGGGCATCCGGGCCCAAGGCTCCTGGAAGGAGAGGGCAGGATTCCGAAAAGGCGGGACGGAGCGCCCAAGAGAGGAAGGCTCCCGGAAGGGGAGGGCAGGACTCCAAAAAGGCAGGGTGGGATGCCCGGGACAGGAAAACTCCCGGAAGGGGAGAGCAGGCCCCCAAAAAGTCGGGGTGGAGCGCTCAAGACAGGAAAACTCCCGGAAAGGGAGGGCAGGACTCCCAAAAGTCGGGATGGGATGCCCGAGACAGAAAGGCTCCCGGAAGGGGAGGGCATGCCCCCCAAAAGGCAGGGCGGGACATCCAAGACAGGAAAACCTCCGGAAAGAGAGAGCCCCAGAAGCTGTGCCCCGTAGCCTCCAAATGCGGGAGCTGCCAGTGGATCAACAAAGGCTACGGAGAGCAGCTTGAGGCCAAGGCCACGAAGTTCCGCAGGCTCATGGAGCCCTACTGCAGGCCGGAGCACATCATCCCCATGGACGACCCCAACCATTACCGCAACAAGGTCCACGCGGCCTTCGGGGAGGACGCGCGGCACAGGGCCGTTTCCGGCACCTATGAGGAGAAGAGCCACCGCATCGTCCCCATAGACAGTTGTCTGATAGAGAATCAGAAGGCGGATGAAATCATCGTGTCCATCCGGGGGCTTCTGAAATCCTTCAAGATACGGCCCTACGACGAGGACACGGGCCGGGGGCTGCTGCGCCATGTGCTGATACGGGTGGGACATGCCACGGGGCAGATCATGGTGGTGCTGGTGCTGGGCTATCCCATCATGCCCTCCAAGAACAATTTCGTGAAGGCCCTGCTGAAGATCCACCCGGAGATCACCACCATGGTCCTCAACATCAACGACAAGGACACCAGCATGGTCCTGGGGGACAGGGAGCAGGTGATATACGGAAAAGGCTATATCGAGGACGAGCTTTGCGGCATGACCTTCCGCATCTCGCCCAAGTCCTTCTATCAGGTGAACCCTGTGCAGACAGAGAAACTGTACGCCAAGGCCATGGAGTACGCGGGGCTCACGGGTGAGGAGACCGTGATGGACGCCTACTGTGGCACGGGGACCATCGGCCTGATCGCCGGCAGGCAGGCGGACAATGTCCTGGGGGTGGAGCTGAACAGGGACGCGGTGCGGGATGCCGTCAGCAACGCCAGGCGCAACAAAATCTCCAACGTCCGCTTTTATCAGAGGGACGCGGGGGAGTTCCTGCTGGAGATGGCGGAGGCGGGCGGGAAGCTGGACGTGCTGTTCATGGACCCGCCCAGAAGCGGCAGCAGCGAGGCCTTCCTGAACGCGGCGGCGAAGATCAGGCCCAGGCGCATCGTGTACATCTCCTGCAATCCGGAGACATTGGTGGCGGATCTGCGGATCCTGGTGAAAAAAGGGTACAAGGTGGAAAAATGCGTGGCAGTGGACATGTTCCCCTATACGGATGCCATAGAGGCAGTTGTGGCGCTGTCCCTGTGAAGCCCATGAACTGTGAGGCCCATGAAACAGCCTGTGGGCAGAGAAAGTATAAAGGATGCCCCCCGGGGCAGGAAGGAAGCTGGATGAAAAAGATATTGCTGATAGCCACAGGAGGCACAATCGCCTCGGGATACACGGAGGAGGGGCTGGCTCCCAAGATAGCTGCGGCGGAGCTGCTGCAGTATGTGGAGGGATACCGGGAATTCTGCCAGGTGGAGGTGGCATCGCCCTTCAGCCTGGACAGCACCAATGTCTGCGGAAAGCACTGGCTGGAGCTGACCGCGCTGATCGAGAGGCGCTATGATGACTACGATGGATTCGTTATCTGCCACGGCACGGACACCATGGCCTTCACGGCGGCCGCCCTGTCCTACCTGGTGCAGAACAGCCCCAAGCCAGTGGTGGTCACAGGGGCCCAGAAGCCGATCGACCTGCCCATAACGGATGCCAGGACCAATCTGCTGGACAGCCTGCGCTTCGCCTCCGAGGACAGGGCCCACGGCGTGAACATCGTCTTCGGCGGAAATGTGATAGCCGGGACCCGGGCCAAGAAGGAGCGCTCCAAGAGCTACAATGCCTTCTCCAGCATCAACTATCCCAGCATAGCTATGATACGGGACGGCAGGGTGGTGTTCTACATCGAGGACAAGGACAGGCTGTCCGGCTCCGTGACATTCTACCATGAGCTGAACGAGGGGATTCTGCTGCTGAAGCTGATGCCGGGCATGGACGGGATGGTGCTGAACCGCCTCTTTCCGTACTATGACTGCGTAATCATAGAGGCCTTTGGGGTGGGCGGCCTGCCGGAGTACGGGCGGATGCCCTTCTACCCGGAGATCAGGCGGTGGATCGACGCGGGGAAGCTGGTGATGATGGCCACCCAGGTGACCCACGAGGGCAGTGACATGGAGGTGTATCAGGTGGGGAAGGCCATCAAGGAGGAGTTCCATCTGATGGAGACCTATGACATGACCCTGGAGGCCACGGTGACCAAGGTCATGTGGGCGCTGGGGCAGACAAAGGAGCCTGAGCGGTTCCGCAGGCTGTTCTATGAGACGATCAACCATGACATTTTGCTGAAGGAGCTGTAGCGGGAAGGCCGACAGGGGGAAAGACGACAAAATATGCGCAAATACAAGTGCAAATATACAAAAAAACATGCAAGAGAGAGAGGCCTTCCGCTATATGCCCTGATTGCCGTAATGCTGTTCTCTGTGCTGCCTTTGAGCGGCTGTGGAAGGGAGGCAGGGCCGGAGAGCGTCCGGATCGGATCCCTGAAAGGGCCTACCTCCCTGGGCATCCTTGATTTGATGGACAGGGCGGAAAAAGGGGAGACGAAGCATCCCTATGAGTTCCGGATGGCTGTAGGCGCGGACGAGCTGCTGCCCCTGATGGCCAAGGGGGAGCTGGACATGGCCCTGATTCCGGCCAATGTGGCGGCGGTGCTCTATCACAAGACAGAGGGCGGCGTCTGCGTGGTCGATATCAATACCCTGGGCGTCCTGTACCTGGTCACGGGGGATGAGGCGGTGGCGGGCCCGGCGGATTTAAAGGGCAGGACGATCTGCCTCACGGGAAAAGGGGCCACCCCGGAGGCCTCCCTGCGCTATGTCCTTGACAGGAGCGGCCTGGGGGAGGGGGACTATGTCCTGGAGTACAGATCGGAGCCCACGGAGGTGGCAGCGCTTCTGGCGGAGGATCCCTCCAGGGTAGGGCTGCTCCCCCAGCCCTTTGCCACGGCTGCCCTCATGCAGAACGGGGATCTGCGGATCGCCATGGACATGAATGCCCAGTGGGAGCAGCTGCAGGGAGGGGAAGGAGGCGGCATGGTGACGGGGGTCACCGTGGTGCGCAGGGAATTCCTGGAGGAACATGAGGATGTAGTCGAAGATTTCCTGGAGGAGCATGCGAGCAGCGTGGACGCAGTCAACGGCGACCCGGAGAAGGGGGCGGCGATGGCCGTCCGGGCGGGCATCGTGGCAAAGGAGGCAATCGCCGCAGAGGCCATTCCCCGGTGCAATCTGGTCTGCGTCACCGGAGAGGAGATGAAGGCTGCCCTGTCCGCCTACCTGGAGGCGCTGGCCGGGTTCGATGCGGGGCTGATCGGAGGGGCGCTGCCGGAGGAGGATTTCTATTATTAAGAAAGAAACTGGCATCAAAAAGGATTCGGCTGTTGAGAGGCCTGTCATCGGGAAACTGAGGAAATGCATCATCATCGCGGCGTGGCTGACGATATGGCACATCCTCGCCCTGGCGGCGGACAATCCGATTCTGCTGGCCACACCGGCACAGACAGCCTGGCGGATGCTGGCCCTGTTTGGCGGGGGAAGCTTTTATGCGGCTGTGGGCAGGAGCCTCCTGCGGATTGCCATGGGATTTTTTGCCGGCATGGCAGCGGCGCTGCTCCTGGCCTCCGGCAGCAGGCGCTTTTCCCTGATAGAAGAATTCCTTTCTCCCCTGATGGCCCTGGCGAAGGCCGTGCCAGTGGCTTCCTTTGTGGTGGTGCTGCTTATCTGGTGGGGAGCGGAAGCCCTGTCCGCGGTGATCTGCTTTCTGGTAGTCCTGCCTAACATCTACATCAATATACTGGAAGGGCTGAAAAGCACGGATTCCAAAATGCTGGAGATGGCCCGGGTCTTCCGGCTTCCTGCGCGGAGCCGATTCTTCTATATCTATCGTCCTGCCCTGAAGCCGTTTCTGTACAGCGGTATGAAGATTTCGCTGGGGATGTGCTGGAAATCAGGAATCGCGGCGGAGGTCATCGGTGTTCCCGGCGGCTCCATAGGAGAGGGCCTGTATCTGTCCAAAGTATATCTGGACACGGCCGGAGTCCTTGGGTGGACGGCGGCGGTCATACTGCTCAGCGTCTTTTTCGAGAAGGCGGTGCTGCACCTCGTGGATCGTTTCTTCGCGTGGAATCCGGGATGCGGGGGAAAGCGCTATGCAGAGCAAAAACATGCGAAAGAGCGCATGCACGGTGCAGGATGCCCTAAGCCCCCGGTACAGGAGGGGGCCATCAGGCTTACGGAGGTGACGAAGGCCTACGGCGGACAGACTGTCATAGACCGACTGAGCGCGGTCTATGAACCCGGACAGACCTACTATCTGACCGGCCCATCCGGCAGCGGCAAGACCACTCTGCTGCGCATCCTGGCCCGGCTGACCGAGCCGGACAGCGGGCAGATGACGGCCCCGTCCCGGTGCGGCGTGGTCTTTCAGGAGGACAGGCTCTGCGAGGACTACAGCGCTGTAACGAATGTAGAGCTGGCAACCGGAGACAGGGCGGGGGCGGAGGAGGCGCTGGGCCTACTGCTTCCCCAGGAGGCCCTGCACAAGCCCTGCAGGCAGCTCAGCGGCGGCATGCGGCGCAGGGTGGCTCTGGTCCGGGCCATGGAGGCGGAGTCCCGCTATGTGCTCCTGGACGAACCCTTCACCGGGATGGACAGGGACGCCTGTGCCGGGGCAATGCAGTATATCCGGGAGAGGCAGGCGGGCCGCACGGTGATCATAGCCCATCATTTTCAGAATTTTAATAAAATTTAAGAAATAAGACCCAAAGAAATCAGAAAAACATTTGTATTTCCGTTTACATTATGTTATAATCTGTTAATGACTGTGAGTGCGTCTGCTGTGTAGGCGGGAGAGAAGGACGCAGGCGATTGAAGGAGGAAACGGTAGAAATGAGTTTACAGGTAGAGAAATTAGAGAACAATATGGCGAAGCTTACTATTGAAGTGCCTGCGGAGGAACTGGAGAAAGCCATCGAAGGCGCCTATCGGAAGAACAGGGGCAGAATCAGCATCCCCGGATTCCGCAAGGGCAAAGCGCCCCGGAAGATGATTGAACAGATGTACGGCAGGGAAGTCTTCTACGAAGATGCGGCCAATGCCCTGATTCCCGATGCCTATGAGAAAGCCTATGACGAGTGCGGGGAGGAGATTGTCTCCAGCCCTCAGATAGATGTGGTGCAGTTGGAGGCCGGAAAGCCTTTCATCTTTACGGCGGAGGTGGCCCTGAAGCCCGAAGTGACCCTTGGCCAGTACAAGGGCGTGAAGGTGGATAAGGCCGATTTGGAGGTGACAGAAGAAGAAGTCACCGCGGAAATCGATAAGGAGAGGGACAAGAACTCCCGCACAGTGGACGTCACCGACAGGGCTGTAAAGGACGGCGACATCGCCACCATCGATTTCGAGGGTTTCATGGACGGCGTGGCCTTTGAGGGCGGCAAGGGAAGCGATTATCCCCTGACCATCGGTTCCCACGCGTTCATCCCGGGCTTCGAGGAGGAGCTGATTGGCGCACAGATCGGCGTTGAGACAGAGGTGAACGTCACATTTCCCGAGGACTATCAGGCCGAGGAACTGGCAGGAAAGCCTGCGGTGTTCAAATGTACGGTGAAGAGGCTGCAGGAGAAGCAGCTGCCGGAGCTTGACGAGGATTTCGTGGGCGAGGTCTCCGAGGAGAGCGATACCGTAGAGGAATACAGGGAAGAAATCAGGAAGAAGCTTGAGAAGCGCAAGACGGACGAGGCCAAGGCTGTCAAGGAGGATGCCGTCGTCGACGCTATTATCGCCGACGCGAAGATGGATATCCCGGAAGCCATGATCGAGACCCAGCAGAGGCAGATGGTGCAGGACTATGCCCAGAGGATGCAGTCCCAGGGCATCTCCATGGAGCAGTACATGCAGTTCACCGGCATGACCGGCGAGATGCTGCTGGAGCAGGTGAAGCCCCAGGTCATGAAGAAGATTCAGTCCAGGCTGGTGCTGGAGGCGGTAGCGGCTGCCGAGGGCATCCAGGTCACCGAGGAGGAGATTGCCGAGGAGCTGAAGACCATGGGCGAGGCCTACCAGATGGAGCCTGAGAAGGTGGAAGAGCTCCTGGGCGAGAACGGCAGGGAGCAGGTAAAAGGCGACATCCGTGTCAGAAAGGCTGCCGATTTCGTTGTGGAGAACGCGGTGGAAGAGTAAGCAGGATAGATTGGAACGTTAAAGTCAGGAGGTTGTTTGAGAATGAGTTTAGTGCCTTATGTCGTTGAACAGACCAGCAGAGGCGAGCGGTCTTACGATATTTATTCCAGACTGTTGAAGGACAGGATCATCATGCTGGGGGAAGAGGTGAACGATACCTCTGCCAGCATCGTGGTGGCGCAGCTGCTGTTCCTGGAAGCGGAGGATCCCGAGAAGGACATCCATCTGTATATCAACAGCCCGGGCGGTGTCATTACGGCGGGCATGGCCATATATGACACCATGCATTATATCAAGTGCGATGTGTCCACGGTGTGCATCGGCATGGCGGCCAGCATGGGTTCTTTCCTGCTCGCCGGCGGCGCAAAGGGAAAGCGGTACGCCCTGCCGAACGCGGAGATTATGATTCATCAGCCTGCGGGTGGGACCCAGGGACAGGCCACGGAAATTGACATTGCCGCGAAGCATATCTTGAGGACCAGGGAGAAGCTGAACCATATCCTTGCGGAGAACACAGGCAGGGACTATGAGACCATATGCTCCGACACCGAACGCGATAATTGGATGAGCGCCCAGGAGGCAAAGGAGTACGGCATCGTGGACATGGTCATCAGCTCCCATGCGGTGCAGGACGAAAAGAAGTAGGAGAAGAGAATGGCGGGTAAAATGATCGGAAACGATATCAGATGCTCCTTCTGCAATAAGACCCAGAACCAGGTCCGCAAATTGATTGCCGGGCCTTCCGGGGTCTATATCTGCGATGACTGTGTGGACATCTGCGCGGATATCCTGGAGGAGGAGCTGCAGGAAGAGGAAGAGGAGGAATCGGTTCGCCCCGATATCAACCTGTTGAAGCCTGTGGAGATCAGGAGATTTCTGGACGAATATGTGGTAGGTCAGGAGGAGGCCAAGAAGGTGCTCTCCGTGGCCGTTTACAATCATTACAAGAGGGTAATGGCGCCCAGGGATCTGGACGATGTGGAGCTGCAGAAGAGCAACATCATCATGGTGGGGCCTACGGGCTCCGGCAAGACCTATCTGGCCCAGACCCTGGCGAAGATTATCAATGTGCCTTTCGCAATCGCGGATGCCACCACGCTGACAGAAGCCGGATATGTGGGCGAGGATGTGGAGAACATCCTGCTGAAGCTGATCCTGGCGGCGGACTACGATGTGGAGCGGGCCCAGTACGGCATCATCTACATCGATGAGATTGACAAGATTACCAAGAAGGGCGAGAATGTCTCCATCACCCGGGACGTGTCCGGCGAAGGCGTCCAGCAGGCGCTTTTGAAGATCGTGGAGGGGACTGTGGCCAATGTACCGCCCCAGGGCGGCAGAAAGCATCCCCATCAGGAGCTGATCTCCATCGATACCTCCAATATCCTGTTCATCTGCGGCGGCGCTTTTGACGGACTGGAGAAGATAGTGGAGGCTAGGCTGGACCGCAAGGCTATCGGCTTCAATACGGAGGTCAGCCAGAAGAGCACCAAGGAGCTGGACGACCTGCTGCAGGAGGTGACGCCCCAGGATTTGGTGAAGTTTGGGCTCATCCCTGAGTTCGTGGGCCGTGTGCCCATCACGGTGGCGCTGAAGGGCCTGGACAGGGAGGCGCTGGTGCGCATCCTGAAGGAGCCGAAGAATGCCCTGATCAAGCAGTATCAGAAGCTGTTCGACATGGACGAGGTGGAGCTGAACTTCGATGAGGAGGCTATCAAAGCCATTGCCTCCAAAGCCTTTGAGCGAAAGACAGGGGCCAGGGGACTGCGCTCCATCATGGAGGGCATCCTGATGGATACCATGTACCAGATTCCCTCCGATGAGACCATCGAAGAGTGCGTCATCACAAAGGAGACAGTGGAAGAGGGGGACGATCCCCTGATTTTCCGCAAGAATGACCGCAGAAGCCTGGATAAAGCAATGTAACGGAAATAGTAATCCAATCAAACGCCGTCCCCGTGACGGCGTTTTTTACGGAGTATGGAAGAGGGATAGCAAATAGGGAAAGGAAGTGACGAGTATGGTGATAAAGAATGTCAGCCTGGAGACGGTGTGCGGCATTACCAGCAAGATTCCGGACAGCAGACTGCCGGAGGTGGCCTTTGCGGGGAAGAGCAACGTGGGGAAGTCCTCCCTGATCAACGCTCTGATGAACCGCAAATCCCTTGCCCGTACCAGCTCCCAGCCGGGCAAGACCCAGACCATCAATTTCTACAATATCAACGATGCCCTGTATCTGGTAGACTTGCCGGGATACGGCTATGCAAAGGCCAGCGTGAAGGTGAAGGAACAGTGGGGCAAAATGGTGGATAGATACCTCCACAAATCAAAGCAGTTGAAAGGCGTGTTCCACCTGATCGATATCCGGCATGCCCCCTCGGAGAACGACCGCATGATGTACGACTGGATTCTGCATAATGGCTACCAGCCTGTCATCATAGCCACCAAGCTGGACAAAATCAAGAAGAGCCAGCTACAGAAGCAGCTGAATCTGATTCTGGACACCCTGGACGCGGCAGAGGGGACAGTCATCATCCCGTTCTCCGCGGAGACCAAACAGGGGCGTGAGGAAATATACGAAATACTGGATAGAATTCTGGAGGAAAACGTGTGAAAAAGTACTGTAAGGCTCTGGCCAACATCACGGTGGCGGCAGCGATTCTGGCAGGCATCCTGTTTCTCCTGCCCAGAGTCTTCCTTTTCTTCATGCCCTTTGTGGCGGGCTGGATCATTGCGCTGATAGCGGGGCCGCTGGTCCGGTTTTTTGAGGAGAAGATAAAGCTGAAGCGTAAGGCGGGCAGCGCCTTTGTCATCATCGTCATCATCGCGCTGGTGGTGCTGATGATCTATCTGGTCTGCGCCCAACTGTTCCAGCAGGGCATGGGATTGGTGCGGGCCCTGCCAGAGATGCTGGAGGGCGTGGAGGAGGATTTCAAAAGCATCGGGAAAAGCCTGAACGCCCTGCTGGCCAGGCTGCCCGGCGACATACAGTTGAATCTGGACATCGGGAAGCTGCAGCCAGCCGACTATCTGGGGGATCTGCTGGAGCATTTCGGTTCGCCCACCATCGAGGCCGCCGGAAATCTGGCCAAGGGACTGCCTGGCATCTTCATCGGTGTGATCATGGCGCTGCTGTCCGCATATTTCTTTGTGGCGGAGAGGCATCAGCTCAATGACTGGTGCCGAAAGGTCATGCCGGCATCGGTGCAGATGCGCTACCATATCATACGCCGCAGCCTGGGGAAGTCTGTGGGGGGATATTTCAAGGCGCAGCTTAAAATCGAGGTGTGGATGTACTTCCTGCTCCTGATCGGGCTGGGCATCCTGCGGGTGGATTATTTCGGGCTGATCGCCCTGGGGATAGCGTTCCTGGACTTCCTGCCCTTCCTGGGCACCGGCACGGTGCTGATACCCTGGGCAATCGTCCGGATACTGACGGCTCAGTACAGGACTGCCATCGGCCTGCTGATCATCTGGGGCGTGGGGCAGCTTGCGAGGCAGTTGATCCAGCCTAAAATCGTGGGGGACTCCATCGGAGTGCCGCCGCTGCCTACGCTGTTCCTGCTCTATATCGGGTATAAGCTGGGGGGCGTCCTGGGCATGATCCTGGCGGTGCCCCTGGGGCTGCTGGCATACTCCCTGTACGAGGATGGTGCCTTCGACACCACGAAGAACAGCATATTGATCCTGACGGCGGGCATAAACCGGTTCCGGCGGCTGGAGAAGGGGGACATGGCCGAGGTGGAGGAGATGGGCCGGCAAAATCAGGAGACCGCTAGGCGGCTGGAGGAGGAGCGGCAGTCGGAGAGCGGAGAAAATAATTAAAAAATGCCGGGCTGTGCAACTTTTTGCGGAGGAAAACCGTCTATATAGATAGGGAGTGTAAAGACACTCTCTATTTTTTCGCCGTGCGCAAATTTTTAAAAGATTTATGCAACTTTGATACAAAATTATTTTAAAATAAGTGCAGTAAATCGATATGCTATGGGATATTAATAGATAGAGAAGAACGGGTAGGCATGACAAAGGCAGGCATGGACGACAGAGAGCTACAACTAAAGATCGACGCGTACAGCGACATGCTCTTCAAGCTCAGCTTCCTGCGCCTGCAGAATCTCCAGGATGCGGAGGACGTGGTTCAGGAGGTCTTCTATCAGTACGTGAAGAAGCGCCCTGTCTTCCAGAGCCCGGAGCATGAGAAGGCATGGTTCCTGAAGGTCGCTCTGAACGGCTGCCGGAAGGTCTGGCGCAGCGCATGGAGGCGGCATCGGGACATCTGGCAGGACGGGGAGGGTGAAGCGCCTGACACGGCCAGGCGGGAAGCGGATTCGGATGTCTGCGGGCGTGAGCCGGAGGAGGGCGTCCTCAGACAGGAGGAGAACTGGCGTCTGCTGCAGGCTGTACTGGCCCTGCCGGAGAAGTACCGGGATGTGATCCACCTTTTCTACTACGAGGAGCTTTCGGTAAAGGAAATCGCCCGGGCCACAGGCCGGGGGGAATCCACGGTCACTTCCCAGCTCGCCAGGGGAAGGAAGCTGTTGCGGAAGTCATTGAAGGAGGGATATGACTTTGGATAAATTTCGGGATGCATATCGGGAAGCTTCAAAGGACTTGCCGCAGATATCGATCAGCGCGGAGGGGGTTCGGGACGAGCTGCACCATCGCAGGATGCAGCGCCAGAGCCGTAAGGTCCTCATGGCCAGGGGCTGTGCCGCGGCCGCGGTATTCCTGCTGTGCGGCGTGGGCACTGTGGCGGCAAAGAGTTACAGGGACAGCTCCATCACCGTGCGGGAGAACGGATTCGTCATCACCAGCGCCCAGGATGAGCCAGGTGTCCCGGAGGGACAGTTCGACGGGCTGCTGGACATGGCCGCTTTTTTGAAGATAGGGGGGGCATTTTCCATAGAGGACGCTGTCCCTGAGGCGGCGACAGCGGAGTATTTCGAGCCGGAGATTGCGGAGTACGATTCCGTGGACGCATTCCTGGCGGCGGAGGACATGACGATCCTGGTGCCCGACAGGGATCTGCTCGGCAGGGACTTTGGCAGGGAGCGGGTGTGCGTCATCGGCGAGGGGGAGGATGTCCATATGGACTTCATGAGCGAGGATGCCTATTTCTCCCTCCATCAGATGGACAATCGGCAGTATGAGAGCTACAGCTCAGCCACCGCCTACCCGGGGCAGAGCTGCAACGAGAGGAGCTTTACCAACAGCCAGGGACTGAATTACGTGGTGTTCGACACGGTGGACGAGGCGGGGAATCTGGAATCTGTCCACGCGGTGATTTCCGTAAACGGCTGGGATCTGACGGTCAGCTTCGGAGGTTTTGAACAGAATGAGATAGAGAAGGTCCTGAATGGCCTTGATCTGACAGTGTACTATAGGGAGTAGGGGGGCCTGTAGTCGGTAGAATATAGATAGCAACAGTCTAGCGGGACTGGGAGAGGATGGGATACGTATGGAGAAAAATATTCTGGTATATAACAACAGGACAGGAATCGCGGAGAAAATGGCGCCTCTGCTCATAGGGGAAGGGCTTTCCGTGCTGGTGGCAGCGGATCTGGACCACCTGCATACCATATTGGAGAGATCGGACATACATCTGATGCTGGTGGACGTAGAGCTGAAGGACAAGGGCTGGGACCGTGGGATAGAGATGATCGCGGGCCTGCGCGCAAAGAGTGCGATCCCTCTGATCGTAGTGTCCGCCCAGTCCGCGGAGACGGCGAAGATCATGGCGCTGGAGGCAGGGGCCGACGACTATGTGACGGCGGACTGCAATCCCCTGGAGCTTCTGGCCAGGATCAAATCCCAGCTGCGCAGATATACCCAGTTGGTGAACATGTGCGCCAATATCGACAGAATCTACCGGGTGGACGATCTGGTGATAGACGACACGCAGAGGAAGGTCACCGTGGAGGGGAAGAGCGTGCGCCTGACCCCCATCGAATACAAGATTCTGCGCTTCCTGGTGCAGCAGCGGGGGAAGGTGTTCTCCAACAGCCAGATTTATGAGAATATCTGGCATATGCAGGCAATCGGCGCGGACAATACCATAGCGGTACATATCCGCCATATCAGGGAAAAGATTGAAAAGAACCCCAAGGAGCCCAGGTATCTGAAGGTGGTCTGGGGAAACGGGTACAAGGTAGGCTGAGTGAAACGGTCATTGGGGCGCTGCATAGTAGAGGCAGTGGGAGGGGTATTCCACGATCTGCCACTGGTATCCAGTGTCCTCGATGTAGGCCCGCAGGGCCGTGTTGTTCTTCAGGACGATGTAGGCATTTCCGGGGGCGAAAGCCGTATCCGCGGTAATCTGGAAGTACAGCGTCCCATAGCCCTCCTCATGGGCGGCCTCCGCAATCGCGTAGGGGGACTCCGGGAAGAAGAGGGTATAGAATTCGTCCACACCGGCGTAGTCCATATGGATCTCCCGGATTTCCGGCAGGGACTTGGCGTATGCTATGGCATCGTTGGCGGGCACGAACTGCGGGATGTCCTCCGCCGGGGAATAGGATGTAAAATAGTAGCCGATGAACATGGCCGCACTGAGCAGGTAGACCACGCCCAGCGCGGCACAAAAATATTTACCCAGGGATCTGGCGAAGCGGTACGCGGCCAGTATGCCGCCCACCAGGAAATACAGGTAGGCGATGAACAGATAATTGGCGCGGTAGAGATAGCCGCGGGAGAAGCCGATGGCCACAAGCCCCGCCGTGTAGAAGGACAGGAACAGGAAGCCGTGGCTGTACGCCCGTCTCCGGAAGGAGGACAGGCACTGGCGGCAGGAAGCCGCGAAGCCGACCAGGACGAAGGGGATGGAGACGGGATACAGGGTATAGAACCCGTCCAACGCGTCCAGGGGACGGCCGTCATGGGTCAGCGTATATTTCAGGATATCGACGATATTGTTCCTGAAATTCGCAAATGAGATGTCCGCCAGCCGGGAGGAGGCAGTGGGAGAGAGGGTGAAGCCCAGGAACTTTATGGACGGCAGGCCGAGCACCATGGTCCCGATGAAGAGCAGCACGGGGAGCGCGGCGACGCACACCAGAGCCGCCGACAGCAGGGCCCGCCGGAGCGTGATCTTGCGGCACCAGAGCATGTACAGGGTGATCAGGCACAGGAAGACGGGCACTACGATATAGCTCAGCGCGTAGGAATACATCACCATGCCGAAGGCCGCGCTGTACGCAACAAGCTGGGACAGCCTGCCGTCTCGTACATACCTGGCCAGCAGATAGAGCGCCACCGTGGAGCAGCCCAGCATGAGGTTGCAGTCCAGGGCATAGCGGCCATGCATGATGAAATAGGGACAGAAGGTCAGAAGGAGGGCACCTGTGAGGGTGGCCTTTTTGTTTTCGTACACCAGATCCAGGAGCGCGGTGCCGAAGACCACCACCACCATGCTGGAGAGGAGCCCAGGAAGCCGCAGGAGCGTCAGGTTCAGGGAGCCCCTGCCCACAGTCCTGATCAGCACGACTACAAGATAAGTATACAGAGGGCTCTGCCCGCCGCCGAAGTTCTCGGGATAGATGGGCATTTCGTTGAAATACCTGTCTATCCCGTAATTCGCCAGACACCATGCGTTGCGGCCCAGCCCTGCTTCATCGATGTGCACGATGTCGGGGATTTCCGCGATACGCCAGGCCCGTAGGAATAGCGCTGCGGCAAAAATGGCGAGCAGGCAATAGAAATATCTGTGCTGTGACGCTTGTATCCGGCGCATAAGCCTTTTCTTCCTTTCCTAGTTGGTATCCGGTATCCCTCAGCTGCGCCCCAGCGCAGCGCCGATGTCCTCCCGCATGGCCAGCACTGCCGCCCTGGAGGCATCCGCATAGCACTGGCTGCCGTAGCGGGCGTACTGCTCCTGCTGGTAAGCCGCGATGATGCCCCTGGAGGAATTGACGATGGCACCAAGCCCGTCCCTGTCGAAGAAGTGCACCAGATCCGCGCCCCTGCCGCCCTGCGCGCCATAGCCGGGCACCAGGATGAAGGAACCGGGCATGATTTCCCGCAGGATCCGTCCCTGCTCCGGGTAGGTGGCGCCCACCACCGCGCCTACATAGCTGTAGTTGCCCGTCTCGGGCATGTGCTCCCGGGCCCATGCCGCCACCATGCCGCCTACGATTTCATAGAGGGGCTTTTCCCCGTCAGGACCGTCCTTCACCATGCGGTCCTGGAGCTCGCCGCTGCTGGGATTGGAGGTCTTCACCAGGACGAAGATGCCCTTCTTCTCCTCATCGCATACCTTCAGGAAAGGATTCACGCCGTCGGAGCCCAGATAGGGGTTCACGGTGACGAAATCCTCATTGAAGCCATAGTGCCGGCTGTCTCCTGTCTGCACCTTTCCCAGATGCCCTACCGCGTAGGCCTCCGAGGTGGAGCCGATGTCGCCCCGCTTCACGTCGCCGATGACCACAAGGTCCTTCTCCCTGCAGTAATCCACTGTCTTCTTGAAGGCCGTCAGGCCGGGGAGGCCGAACTGCTCGTACATGGCGATCTGGGGCTTCACTGCGGGCACCAGGTCGCAGATGGCGTCCACGATGCCTTTGTTGTATTGCCAGATGGCCTCCGCCGCGCCCTCCAGGGTCTCGCCGTGTTCGGCGAAGGCGGCATTGCGGATATGCTCCGGCACGAATTTCATCATGGGATCTAAGCCTACCACGATAGGCGCGTTCATCTTCTGGATCTTTGCAATCAGCTTGTTGATCATTTGTTCCCTCTTTCTGCGCGGCTTGGCCCGCTTTTTCTACACACATCTTATCACCTTGGCGGCCCAAAGTCAATGCGCGGGCCCGGTTTGCGCATGTATGGAACTTCGGAAATTTTGGGAAACTTAAAATATGCGGATAAAAATATTGGATGTGTAAAACGGTATTTTATAATCCGCAGAATCTTTTAGAATAAGAGCGGAGCGCGCAAAATTCCTGCGGCAAAGAGAAGGAGTGGGATTCATGAGAGAAATCGGCGACACATTGTCGGATCTACGAAAGGAAAAAGGTCTGGGCCAGAAGGAACTGGCCTCTCTTCTGAACCTTTCTGTGGGAACCATCTCCAACTACGAGAACGGCGTACATGCTCCGGATCTGAACACGCTGTGCAGACTGGCGGAATTTTTTCATGTGACGACGGATTATCTGCTGGGGCGCACGGAGTACCGCTGCCCTCCGGAAATCCTGAGCCGCTATGTGGCCCTGGACTACACCGCCCAGGACATCGTCAATACCGTCCTGTCCCTGGATGCGGGAGCCCAGGCCACCGTTGTGGATTTCGTGAAATACATGAAGCATCTGCACTCGGTGAAGTCCTCCCGCAATCAGGCTTCTATATGGTAGAAATTCAGGGTGGCGATCACCATGTAGATCATCGTGAACAGCCCGAGGAACAGATCCATAATCCCCAGGGCCATCAGCCCGCCTCCCACGGCCATGCCCATGATGGCACCCATCACGCCTGCGCCTGCGGCCATGCTCAGGAGGAGCATCTGTACCAGTTGTCTGGCCGTGGTGCCCAGGGCGCTGCCTGTGACGATCTGGGCCACCGCAAGGGAGTACAGCTTCCCCGCTGACATCAGGATATAGAAAAGGATGCAGAGCAGGGCCTCGGGCAGGGCAAGGCCCATGACCAGGGCGCAGGGCGCTGTCATGATGCAGCCGTTTATCAGGGCCTGTACATGCTGCATCAGGGTAGCGGCCATCAGCTTCCGGAAGGGGCTGTCCGGCAGCAGGTAGGTATAGGGGGATTTCAGCTCTTTTGCCCATTTCCCGCCGAAGCCCGTGAAGATGAAGATCATATACGCAGCCACCACAGGCAGCACGAAGACCCGGTAGGGCTCCAGCCCGCCGAAGCTGCCCTCTTTTTCATACAGGTATGCCAGCGCCGCGCCTGCCAGGACGGCGACGATGGTGTTGATGTCGAAGATGAAATATCTGCTCTTCTTGTACTCCAGCAGTTGTCTGTAGAACAGGGCGCTGGCTCCATGGCCCCGCCATCGGATCCGGGCCTTGCCGAACTTTTCCTTTTTGCCCAGCCTCTTGACATTGCCCTGCCTGCGGCTCTCCAGGACTTCCTCGTAGTCCTCCGCGAACTTCATGGCGTCCTCGTAGAATCCCCCCTTGCAGTCCATCCGCCATGCCGCCGCCACTACGGCGGCTAACAGCAGCCCATAGCAGGCCGTCCCGGCCACGTTCACCGCTGTGGCCCCCGTGAACAGGAGATGCACTGCCGCGATATACCAGCCAATGAACGGCACCATCTGGATCATGTCGCTGTGCAGGAAACGGGACACGGTATCCATGCTGAGGCCCTCCTGAAGGTACATATATACTGCCATTCCAAGAAGAATGATTACAAGACCGTAGGCCGCCTTGATCATCATGCCGCGCTGCCTTTCCCGGAACTTCTCCGAGCCGTAGAGGAGGAGCATGATGCCGGCCTCCAGGAGATTTTCGATGAAAACGGAAAATACGAAATACACCGCCAGGCGCCAGCCCTCCACATGGAACAGGACGCCGCCGCAGACCACGGCGAAGAGGTTCAGCAGGACCTGCACCAGCAGGGTCCTCAGATGGGCGTATATCAGCACCCGCTTCGGGCCGACCGGGGCGGGAAAGAGGAAGTGCACGTCGCTGTGGCGGTACACCAGCCCCCTGCGCTTTGCGTAGGCAATCAGATTGGCCGGGAGGAGCCAGAAGCTCAGCACGGTCAGGACGCCTGCCATGTCCCGGGCGGAGTCCAGGCCCGTCCCCTGCATGATCACCTTCAGGGAGGCGGGGACCGCCAGGAAGTAGAACAGCAGCAGGGCCAGATACAGATAGGTCACAGGCTTTTTCAGGGCCATTTTCGTCCGGTTGATCAATGTCCTTTTATAGAGATATCCTATTGCTCCCATGTCTGCCTCCCGTCTTCCCGGGTACGGTCCTGGCCTGTGACGGAGAAGTAGAGATCCTCCAGATCCTCATTGGCCAGAGCCTCCCTGGCGTAGGTTCCCAGGATATGCCCCTTGTCCATCACGAAGGTCACGTCCCACAGCTCCTTCACCATCTCCAGCATATGAGTGCTGATCAGCACCGTTGCGCCCTGGTCCTTCAGCTCCAGGATCTGTGCCTTCAGCTCCTTGATGGCCGCCGGATCCAGGCCCACCATGGGCTCGTCCAGCAGGATTACCTTCGGCCGGACGAGCAGGGCGCAGCAGATGCTGACCTTCTGCATCATCCCCTTGGAGAGCTCGCTGCCCAGCTTATCCTGCTTGTCGTCAAGCTCGAACCGCCGCAAGAGGGAAGCGGCCTCTTCCTCCGAAAGGGGGATTCCGTAGGCCCTGCTGATGAATTCCAGATGCTCCCGCACGGTGAGGGCCTCGTACATATAGGGGAGCTCCGGCACGTAGGCGAAGGATCTCTTTGCCTCCATGGTATGGGAATCCTGCCCCTGGATGCGGATTGTGCCCTTGAACCGCAAAAGCCCTGCGATGCTTTTGATGACAGTGGACTTCCCCGCCCCGTTGGGGCCCAGCAGTATCCCGATCCTCCCGTCCGGCACGGTGAAGCCGATGTCGTCCGCGGCCAGGGTCTTTCCGTATTTTTTGGATAGATGTATGACTTCCAGCATAAGTTCCCGTCCTCCTTTTACAGCAATGTGACGCCGCCCAGCCCCAGCAGCACGGCAGTGAGGTACAGCAGAGCCAGATGCACAGGGTAGAAGGCGTAAAAGAAATATTTCATCTTAAGCCCCCGTCTGCCATTGTACAGGGCGATGGGGATGACGGCGAAGAAGGCCGGGAGCTCCGTGAGGCTCATGACGGACAGCACCACGCAGCCCGCCGCCATGGACAGCGTCCTGCGCCTACGCAGCCGGTACATCACCGCGATGGTCAGCACCCCCATTCCGGCATAGTCCGTGCGCAGGAGCTCCGCCGCAATCATGCACAGCGCCAGCGCCGTCATGTCGGCACAGACCGTCTGGAGCCTGCGCAGGCCCCGGCGCATCCCATAGAAGAAATAGCCCGTGACAGCCGCGCCCGCCGCGAGCGTGCAGAGGAGGACGCGGTTTTCAAAGGCGAGGGGATCCAGCAGATCGCTGATCGGCAGATAGATGACGGGGAGAATCGCGCCTGAGGCGAGGAAGGCCATCCGCAAGGGCGCGGGCAGATCCTTCTCCGGCTCCTTCGAGACCTTCTCGAAGAATACGAAAGCGCAGAGGGCCAGCAGGCCGAGCAGCAGCGTGAAGTATACGTTCTGATATTCCAGATTTGACGCCTGGCCGCATATGGCTAGGTTAAAGGGTATCTCTGAGATTAGGGCGAACATCCCCAGACGCAGGGCATACTTTTTAACGTTCTTGGTCCGCTGGAACCCCTCCGCCAGCAGGAAGCAGAAAATGGGGAAGCCCAGCCGCCCGATGTCCCGCATGAGATAGTAGGCGCTATACAGGATCGTGTGTTCCTGCTCCCAGGCCAGGGCAGTTCCGGCAGCCTGGGCCGTCTGTATGCCGGAAATCAGGTATCTGATAAGCACTGTCGCCGCGGCGTGATCGATCAGCATGGCGATGACGGCGATGATTTTGATGGTGCTGCCGCTGAGTCCGCCTTTCCCGGCGGGCCGGATGGTTTCCTTTTGTGTATTTTCCATGGAAAAACGCCTTTCTGTTGTATGGTTCTAATCATACAATAAACGCTGTACAGGAATCTGTCAATAGGAATCCTACACAGAAAAGATTTTATCGGGTGGAGAAAATCGTCCCAGCTTATTGACAATCGTTCTCTTTTGGGGGAAAATAAAGAGAAATGGTTTCAAAGAAAGGATGGTCAGAATGACAAAGATAGATGTGGTTTCAGGATTTTTGGGGGCGGGGAAGACGACCCTGATCAAGAAGCTTTTACAGGAGGCACTGGACGGCAGCAAGACCGTGCTGATCGAGAACGAGTTCGGGGAGATCGGCATCGACGGGGGATTCCTGAAGGAGGCCGGAATCGAGATCAAGGAGATGAACTCCGGCTGTATCTGCTGCTCTTTGGTGGGGGATTTCGGAGCTTCCTTAAAGGAAGTCATCGAGACCTACGCGCCGGAGCGCATCCTGATCGAGCCCTCCGGGGTGGGGAAGCTTTCGGATGTGCTCCGGGCCGTGGAGGACGTGGCGGCGGATCTGGACGTGCAGGTGAACAGCGCCGTGGCGGTGGTGGACGCCTCCAAGGCGAAGATGTATATCAAGAACTTCGGTGAATTCTTCATCAATCAGATCGAGTACGCGGGGACGATTATCTTGAGCAGGACGGACAAGGCGGATGCCGCCAAGGTGCAGGAGTGCGTGAGGCTGATCAGGGAGCACAATGACAAGGCTACGATCATCACCACGCCTCTGGCGCAGTTGGAGGGCAGGGCCGTGCTGGAGACCATAGAGGGGGCGGATACCCTGGCGGATATGATGAAGGAGATGCTGGAGCATGCCAAGGAGGAGCATGAGCATCACCATCATGAAGAGGGCGAGTGCTGTGGGCACAAACATCACCATGACCATGACGGGGAGGAGTGCTGCGGTCATGGGCACCATCATCACCATGATGATGAGGAGTGCTGCGGCCATGAGCACCATCACCATGAAGAAGGGGAATGCTGCGAGCACAAACATCACCATGACCATGACGGGGAAGAGTGCTGTGGTCATGGGCACCATCACCATGAGGAGGGCGAGAGCTGCGGCCATGGGCATGACCATGACGGGGGCGAGAGCTGCGAGCACGGGCATCACCATGAACATGATGGTGAGGAATGCTGTGGTCATGAGCACCATCATGAAGAGGGCGAGAGCTGTGGTCATGGGCATCATCACCATGAGGAGGGCGAGAACTGCGGCCATGAGCATCATCACCATGATGGTGAGGAATGCTGTGAGCACGGACACCATCACGATGGAGAGTGCCACGAGCATCACCATGACCACGATGGACACTGCGGCTGCGGCCATAATCATCATGACCACCACGGCCACCACCATGCCGATGAAGTGTTCACCAGTTGGGGCAAGGAGTCTCCCGCAAAGTTCACCGCAGCCCGCATCGAGAGCATACTGACCGCCTTGGACAGCGGCGAATACGGCGCCATCCTGCGTGCCAAGGGCATGGTCCCCGCCGAGGACGGCACCTGGATCTACTTCGACTATGTGCCCGGGGAGCATGGCGTCAGGACGGGAAAGCCGGATGTCACCGGGAAATTCTGCGTAATCGGCGCACAGCTCAGAGAGGACAGGCTGGAGGAGCTGTTCCGGGCTTGACCCTGGGAAAACGGATAGTTTGAGTCGCACAGGCTGCGGAAGCGGCTGGAAGGATGCCCTGCGGAAACATTGCCCGCGGAGGGCGTCCTTGCCGGGAGCCGGGGACGGGGCCTGTGTCTGCATGAGCCCGCCAGGCCGGGCAGATGGGAGCGAAGATGAAGCCTGTATATATGATCAACGGATTTTTGGAGAGCGGCAAGACGGAGTTCATCTCCTTCACGCTGGCGCAGAATTATTTCCAGATCAAGGGGAAGACCCTGCTGATCCTCTGCGAGGAAGGGGAGAACGAATACGACCCGGCCCTTTTGAAGAAGAGCCGCACAGAGGTGGAGCTGATTGAAAACGAGGAGGATTTCAACCCGGCCCATCTGACGGATCTGGAGAAGCTCCACAAGCCGGAGCGCATCGTCATCGAGTTCAACGGCATGTGGAATTTCAAGAACGTGAAGCTTCCCTGGTACTGGAAGACCGAGCAGCAGATCACCATGATCGACGGCTCCACTTTCCCCATGTATTATACGAACATGCGTTCCCTTCTAGCAGAGATGATCCGGAAGTCGGAGATGATTGTCTTCAACCGCTGTGACACCGTGCGCGACCAACTGAATTCCTATAAGAGGAACATCAAGGCGGTGAATCCCTCCGCGGACGTGATCTTCGAGGATGCCCAGGGGGAGATAGACGAGATTTTCGAGGAAGACCTGCCCTACGACCTGAGTCAGGAGACCATCGTGCTGGACAACCAGGGCTATGGCATCTGGTATCTGGACTCCATGGACCATCTGGAGCGGTACGTGGGCAAGAAGATTCAATTCGTGGCCATGGTGCTGAAGCCGGAGGAGTTCCCCGAGGGGTATTTCGTGCCCGGCCGCCTGGCCATGACCTGCTGCGCGGACGACATGTCCTTTCTGGGCTATGCCTGCAAGTTCGAGGGGGCGGCGGCCTTGAAGCAGAAGGAGTGGGTGAAGGTGACGGCCACGGTGGCGAAGGAGTACTGGGAGGACTACAAGGGGGAGGGCCCCATGCTGCACGCGGTTGCAGTGGAGAAGACGAAGGCTCCCAGGGAGGCGATCATCAGCTTCTCCTGAGGACGTAGAGAGCAGGGCAGCTCTGGGGACAGGGACATGCCCGATAGAAATATCCCCGAAGGAGAGGATTTTCGGAGATGGAAAGAAAGCATTCGGACGAGAAGGAAATTCATCAATTGAGGAACCGGTTCCGGGATCTGGCAGAAAAGTCCTTTCGGCAGGGCATCTATACCTTCACAGGCTTCCTGGGCCTGAGTGAGCAGGATGTCTTCTGGCAGGAGGCGGGAAAGCTGTCCCATGCCGGATACAGGCTGGAGGGCGGCTGCCAGGCGGCGGACAGGGTGGTGGTGCGCTTCGGGAGCCCGGAGGAGCTGGGGTACGAGGTGCCGTTCCCCATCGTCTGCGTCCATATACGGCCTCTCGCGCAGAAGTTCGCGGACGACCTGTCCCACAGGGATTTCCTGGGGGCCCTGATGAACTTAGGCATAGAGCGCAGCACCATCGGCGACATCAAGGTGGGGGAGAGGGAGGCCTATCTGTTCTGCCTGGACTCCATCGCGGGATTCATCTGCGAGAACTTAAGCCAGGTGCGGCACACCCATGTAAAGTGCAGCCTGACGGAAGGCCCGGCGGACATTCCGCAGGAGGAGCCCCTATCCGTCAGCATCCAGGTGCAGTCCTTCCGGGTGGACGCGGTGCTGGCGAAGGTCTATAACATGTCCCGGGAGAAGAGCCTGGAGCTGTTCCGGGCGGGAAAGGTATACGTAGACGGCCGCCTGTGCGGGAACAACGCACGCCAGCTCAAATGCGGGGAGACCGTGAACGCCAGGGGCTACGGAAAGTTCATGCTGGCGGGGGAACCCAGGGAGACGAAGAAGGGAAAGCTGGCTGTGGAGGTGTCTCTGTACCGCTAGCATGTGAGGAACCGAGGAGTGTATATGTATTCTTATACGATTGTGCAATGGCTGTTCTTTTTCTATTTTTACTGCTTCGTGGGGTGGTGCATCGAATCCGCCTACGTATCCGTGAGGACCAGGAAGCTGACCAACCGGGGCTTTATGAGAGGGCCTTTCCTGCCCCTGTACGGGAGCGGGGCCATCATGATGCTGGTGGTGTCCATGCCCTTCCAGGACAATATCCTCATGGTCTACGCGGCGGGCTGCGTCGGCGCTACGGTGCTGGAGTATGTCACCGGCGTCACCATGGAGGCGCTGTTCAAGGTGCGGTACTGGGACTATACCAAGAATAAATTCAACTTCCAGGGGCATATCTGCCTGGGCACCTCCCTGTCCTGGGGGTTCCTGACGATCCTCATGACAGAGGTGGTGCATGTGCCCGTGGAGCGCATGACACTCTCCATACCGGACATGACGTTGAAGGCGGTGACAGGCGTCCTCACCGTCTATATCGCGGCGGACTTCGCGCTGTCCTTCAAGGCGGCCATCGACCTGCGGGATGTGCTGGTGAAGATGGAGAAGGTCAAGGAGGAGATGGTCCATATCCAGAAGCGCCTGGATGTGGTCATCGCGCTGACCGGCCAGGAAATGGGCAACTACAGGGCGGCACTGGCCGAGAGCGCCAGCACCGCCAGGGAGGAATGGGCCGAGAGCATGGCCATGCACATAGAGGACATCCGAGCCGGCATCGAGCGGAAGCTGGAGCAGCTAAAGGCCCTGATGCCCACATGGGGCGCGGAGCAGAAGGAGGATATGGGCGAGGAAATCCTGAATCTGCGGACGAAATACGCCATCAAGCTGGAGGACAGGAAGCGCCTGGGAAGGCTAAAGGATTTCTTCCAGAGGGATCTCATCCGCTCCAATCCCGGGATGACATCCGTGAAGTTCAGGGAGGCTTTAGAGGAGCTGAAGAGGCGGACTTTCGGGAAGGAAGACTGAATGGCGTTTTGATGCATGGGACCTGCCGCTGGTTTACCGGCTTCTCCGGGATGGCTTGGAAATCCCGGGGGAGCCGCGTCCGGAGCTGAGACAGCGAAATCATAAAGCAGCCCCGGAGAGGAGTGCCGTATTGTAGATATTTGTCGACGGAACGGGTATTTATACTGCTTAACGATTTCACTTGCCGTGAAACCAGACTGCATAACGCTGACTGGTTCAATCGCTTGATTGCATTAGGCAGTATTCAGCGTTATGCAGTATATGTAAAATGATGTACCTGATATCATTAGAGCAGGAAGACTACAGATAAAAAACCGCTCAGATGATTCGTTCCATTTGTCTGATTCCATAAGCCGACAGGCAGACAGATCGGACGGACGGCAAAGAGAGAATCGAAAAAACGTGGTGGGGAGAATAGAGATTGCCTGCATACGATACAGATGAAATCAGGATATCCCTCCCGGATATCCTTCAGACGATTTGGGAGCTGCGCGTCCCGGCCATATTGCTTGCGGCGATTGGCGGCATCCTTGGATTTATGTTTTCGGCCGCCCGGCCGGTTTCTTATACCACAACGGCGTCCATGATTGTGACGGCGAAGACGCCTTCCGGCCTGTATCAGGACGAAAACTCCACGCCGGGGACAGCGGATTTCGCGATAGCCCGGAATCTCTCCGCCTATGTGCAGTTCCTGGCGACTACGGATTTGGTGCTGAACCAGGTGGCGGAAGAGAGGGGAGCTTCCGGCGAAGAAGCCGAAAGCATGGTTGCTGCCCTGCAGGCAGGCATCAAGGCTTCGCAGGTTGACGGGACCACGGCCCTGGTAATCTCTCTTTCCTGGAAGGATGCGCATCAGGCGCAGGAGCTTTTGGATTCTCTCATGCAGGTGCTTCCCGGCGTGATGCTGGAACTGTTGGACATTGGGGCAGTCGATGTTGTGGACGAGGCGGGGCAGGCTAAAAGGGACAGCGGCCGGGGAGGGCAGGCTCTTTATCCGTTGATTGGAATGGCTGGGGGCTTTGCCATCATCTGTGCCATAAGTGTCATATACAGCATTCAGCATCCCAGAGTAAGGGATGAGAGAAGCCTGAAGGACTGCGGCGTGGAGCTCCTGGGCAGGATTCCGAGGCTGAAGACGAAGGATAAGGGCGAGAATGCCGCATACCTTGACGCTGTTTTTCCCATGGAAAGCCCGGCAGGAGAGGAAGGCAGGGAGCAGGGCAAGGGCAGCAGGGAATGCAGCGACGCAGAAAAGAACCGCGGTTCATATGTCCGCCTTGCAGCCGTGCTGCGCCATGAACTGGAACATGACCCGAAGAAGATAATAGCGGTGGCGTCAGCCGATTCGGGAGAGGGAAAGACCACTGTGGCATACAATCTGGCGCTTTCCATGCAGGAAACGGGCTGCAGGGTCCTTCTCCTGGACTGCGACTTACGGCACGGCTCGCTCTATCAATATGTGAAAGAGCATAAGGAGTACGATGGGGACAAAAGGGAGCCGAGGGACGGCAGTCTGAGGAAATATGTGGAGCGGCTGGACAGCGGGGTGCACACTGTCGTCGGCTTTGCGAGACAGAAAATACTTCGCGGGGAAGGAGAGCTGGCCGCGGCCATTCGGGAGCTGGCGGATGAGTATGGAGTCGTCCTGATTGACACGCCTGCCATACGGCTTTATCCGGATATGCTGCAGATGGGGAAACTGGCGGACGGAGTGCTGCTGGTGGTACGGAAGGATATGGCGACGGTGGGTGCGTTGTATGAGGCAGTGAAGGAACTGACTGCGGCGGGAATCCACATTGTCGGCGGGGTGCTGAACTGTGTTTAGACAGGCGGAGATTACGGCCATGGTTTGTTGGTGGCTATGTTTTTGGATGTCGTGGGTAGCGGAAGTCGTCCTTTCGTGTTTGTCCGGTCTGACGGGTAATGTATATGTTCGGTGATTAAATCTTGCGCACAAACCGGATAAACGGCATGACTTGCTGTGTATTATGGCTGGCAGGAATTAAATGACGTTTATATGGGATATTATACTGCTTAACGATTTCACTTGCCGTGAAACCAGACTGCATAACGCTGACTGGTTCAATCGCTTGATTGCATTAGGCAGTATTCAGCGTTATGCAGTATAAAAAAGCCGGATAGAAACTGGATTTAACTGTTTCTGTATCTGGCTTTCTTTTTTCTCTATTAACAAAAATGAGGCAGAAGATTCTCGATCGGGTGCTGGCGGGTCAGCTGGTACAACAGGAAAAATGGAGATATCTTAAAGAAATCTTAAACAATTCCCCTGTTTTTTGTTAATCGCTGTTTTGTTAGAATGGGGTTCATGAGGATCATGATTTTCATACTGCAGACAGCCGAAATATACTGTGGGAAAATGAACAAAAGTATCTTGTCGACGGTCTGCAGTCGGGACTCGCGGCAAGTTTTGCTGGCGTGAAGTATCTATTGAGGGAAGGGCATGCGGCTATGTACAACATTTTGATCTGTGACGATGAGCGGGATATCGTGAATGCGCTGAAGATTTATCTGAATGACGCCAACTATGCGCTGTTCGAGGCCTTCGACGGCAGGGAGGCGCTGAAGATCGTGGAGGAGCAGGATATCCACCTGGTGCTGATGGACATCATGATGCCGGAGATGGACGGCATCGAGGCCATGGTGAAGATTCGGGAGAGGAGCAATGTGCCCGTGATCCTGCTGACGGCCAAGTCCGAGGACGCGGACAAGATTCTGGGGCTGACGGTGGGGGCGGACGATTATATCACCAAGCCCTTCAATCCGGTGGAGGTGTCCGCCAGGGTGCGCTCCCAGTTGCGCAGGTACATGCAGCTTGGTGCCGGGAATGTGCGTCAGGAGGTGCTGCGCTGCGGGGGCATCGAGCTGGACGACACGGAGAAGAAGGTGCTGCTGGACGGGGAAGAGGTGGCGCTGACGCCCACGGAGTACGAAATCCTGAAGCTCCTGATGCAGCATCCGGGGAAGGTGTTCTCGCCCAAGGAAATCTATCAGAAGATATGGAACGACCTGCCCTACGGCAGCGAGAACACGGTGGCGGTGCATATCCGGCATATCCGGGAGAAGCTGGAGATCAATCCGGCGGAGCCGCGGTACTTAAAGGTGGTATGGGGGCAAGGCTACAAATGCGAGAAGAAGTTCTAGGCTCGGCTTGCGAACAAGTTCGCTTTGTGCGGTCATTCTTCCGGACTTGCACCGGTGGTGCGGAGAATATTGGATGGAGGAGGTTTGTTATGGAGGAGCGGGATTTTCGGGATGGTGTAGCGGAGGAGATGGCGACAAGGCAGGTAGAGACAGAACAAATAGGGATGGAGCGGGGGCAGGACAAGTACCGGTTGACAGGGGCTCTCTGGGCTAAGATTGTGGCTTTTATCCTTTTGGCCGCATCTGTAATCGTAGGGGGTCTGGGATTATTGGGGTGTATTTTCGTCGGCATGGAAGGGTTTTATGAGGGGAGTCTGGAGGAGGTGCTGGCAAGGCAGCTTCGCAGCCCCAGCATCTCCGCTATTTATGAGGCAATCGGACATATCGAATCCGGGGACATCAGAGAGGCGGAGGCCTATTGCAGGGAGCGGAATGTGGATTTGGAGCTTTGTGAGAATAGAGGAGAGAGGAGAGGCGAGGAAAGGGTCCTCTGGAGTACCTGGGACGGCTATGAGACGAAATATATAACGGAGATATTTACGGTGCTCGAGTTCCAGGAGGATGTGGATGTTCTTGTGGACGGAGTCTATCTGGCTGCGGGTGAGGAATATCTGTTCCGGGCCTATGTGAATCCGGATTTCCCCATAGAGGACAATTTCCGCAGGCTGGCGGAGACCGTGGAGATGGTCTATGGTATCAGATTTGCTCTGATTGGGATAGCTGCTGTGGGCATCCTCCTTAGCATCCTTATGTTCATCTTCCTGATGTGCGGTGCGGGGCATCGTAACGGACGGAAGGGCATCGCGCCGGGGGTGCTGGCAACGATTCCCTTTGACGTGCTGACTTTCCTGTTCGGCTGTGTGGCGGTTGTGGTGTGCGCTCTGGGGCTGGAGATAGTGAGGAGCATGGGCACGGTGGCGGTAATCGTGCTGTTGACCTGCGTGGGAGCGGTGCTGGCAGTCTGGGGGACGCTGTACTGTATGGAGTTCGCCGTGCGCCTGAAGCGGGGAAACTGCTTCCGCTACAGCCTGATTTATATGGTGCTGCGGAGGTTATGGAGGATGTGCCGTTTCCTGGGGAGAGGGACTGCGGCGATGCTGCGGGATCTCCCGATGGTGATGACAGTGGTCGCTGCCTATCTGGGGCTGTGCATCATGGAGTTCCTCGGTATCCTGTTGTTCCTCAGCAGGGCAGAGGAGTTGAGCATCTTGCTTTGGTGTATGGAAAAGGTGGCCCTGTTCGCGGTGGTGGTATACATCGCGCTGGCCTGCAGGAAGCTTCTGATTGCGGGGAGCGCACTGGCGGAGGGAAAGGCGGACTACAAGGTGGACACCTCCCGGCTGGTCTGGAGTTTTAAGGAGCATGGGGAGAATCTCAACAGCCTGGGCCAGGGAATCTCCAAGGCAGTGGCGGAGCGCATGCGCAGCGAGCGTCTGAAGACGGAGCTGATTACCAATGTGTCTCACGATTTGAAGACGCCATTGACTTCTATCATCAATTATGCGGATTTAATCTGCGAGGAGACTTCTGTGGAAAGCAATGCCAGGACAGCGGGAGAGGGTACTGGGGAGACAGCAGACGCGAGAGGCTGCTACCCGGACATATCCAAAATCGCAGAGTATGCCCAGGTGCTGCTGCGCCAGTCCAGGCGGCTGAAGAAGCTGCTGGAGGACTTGCTGGAGGCCTCCAAGGCCACCACGGGGAACCTGGAGGTGAACCTGGAGCCCTGCGAGGCGGGGGTGCTCCTCTCCCAGGCGGTGGGGGAGTACCAGCAGAGGATGGAGGAGAAGCAGTTGGATTTGATCACGCGCCAGCCGGAGGAGATAGCGCCCATCATGGCGGACGGCAGGCATCTGTGGCGGGTGTTCGACAATCTGTTGAACAATATCTGTAAATACGCGCAGGAGAATTCCAGGGTCTACCTGAGCGTGGAGCAGCGGGAGAGGGATGTGCTGATCATCTTCCGGAACATGTCCAAGTATCCGCTGGATATCTCCGCGGAGGAGCTGGAGGAGAGGTTCGTGCGGGGCGACAAGTCCCGGCATATGGAGGGGAACGGCCTGGGGCTGTCCATCGCGAAGAGCCTGGTGGAGCTCCAGGGGGGACGGATGGAGATTACTATCGATGGAGATTTGTTTAAAGTGCTGCTGGGGTTTGCGGCAATCTGATAGATATTGTATCCCGAGGCATTCCCAAATAGCCTGTGAGGGCAATCTGGGATAGTCCCAGAAAGGGAATAGAGTAAGTTCAAATGACCTTGTATCATGCTTCTGAATGGTTTTTGGGCGAAATGGGCAGAGGATATGCAGGATTGCCTTTAGAGGATAATCGGGGTTGCCCCTGGACAATTTTTATCCCGAGGCATTCCCGAATAGCCTGTGAGGGCAATTTATACTGCGCACCGGTTAAATTTGCAGTGCGACCCGACTGCAAAGGCTAAAGAGGAAAGGAAATGGAAAAATGGGAAAGAAAGCAGTGGCGACACTATTGGCATGGCTGTTTGCGGCATCTTCGCTTGCAGCGTGCCCGACACAGCAGATAGACGGTCTTTTATTTTGCAAAGAAATAGGTCAAACACCGAGAGGCGCAATCCAAAAGGGGCTTGTTTTCAAACAGAGATCTATGGTATGATGGCCTTATCTGGTTTTTCCGAAGGGCAATTCGGGCTTCGGCTCCGGAAAACCGTAATCTATATATGCAGCGATTAAATCTTGCCCAAAACCGGATAAATGGCATGACCAGCTGTGCTATGTGGCTTGCAGGAATTAAATGCCGTTTATATATTATGAGAGAAAGGTTGGTACAGTTATGGGAAAAGCAAAGGTCTATTTTACCAGAGAAATCACCCCTCAGGCCATGGTGCGCATGTATGAGGCCATGGGCGTGGATCTGCCCGGAAAGGTGGCGGTGAAGCTCCACTCCGGCGAGGTAGGGAACCAGAACTTCCTGCGGCCGGACTTCATGAAGCCCGCGGTGGAGCGGGTGAAGGGCACCATCGTGGAGTGCAACACGGCCTATGAGGGCGCGCGCAATACCACGGAGGCCCACAAGAACACCATGAAGCTCCACGGCTGGACGGACATCGCCCCGGTGGACATCCTGGACGAGGACGGGGAGCTGGAGCTGGCCATACCGGAGGGCCTGAAGATCAAGAAGAACTTCGTGGGCGACCGCATGAAGAACTACGACTCCATGCTGGTGCTGTCCCATTTCAAGGGCCATCCCATGGGCGGATTCGGCGGGGCTTTGAAGAACATCTCCATCGGCCTGGCCTCCTCCTATGGCAAGGCCTACATCCACGGCGTGGGGGACACGGATAACTTCTGGAATTCCGACCATGACTCCTTCCTGGAATCCATGGCGGATGCCTGCAAGTCCATCGTGGATTATTTCGGAGACAAAATCGTCTTCATCAATGTGATGAAGAACATGTCCGTGGACTGCGACTGCTGCGCCGTGGCGGAGGATCCTGCCATGGGAGACATCGGCATCCTGGCCAGCACGGATCCGGTGGCGCTGGATCAGGCCTGCCTTGATTTGGTGTACGCCTCCGATGACCCGGGCAGAGACCACCTGCTGGAGCGCATCGAATCCAGGAACGGCGTCCACACTGTGGAGGCCGCAGAGAAGCTCGGAATCGGCGGCAGGGAGTATGAGCTGGTGGAGATATAGAGGAATCCGCCGCGGGTGAAACAGCAGCACGGAAAGCGCCTTTTTCGGCTTTCCGTGCAGACTTTCTCCGCTTGTTTTCTCCAGCAGCGAGACAGGGAGAGGAACAGGAATCCCGCTGCAAAAGGCGGATGCCGCCATCGCAGGATGCGGATTCCCGATATGGCACTCATGGCGAACGGCCGCCGGGGAGACCGGGGCCATGAAGCCTGCCATGTTATGGAATCTACGTCCACTTGGCCGAGGACATGTATTTCTCCTCGCAGTACTTGCAGCGGTATACCTCGCTCTTTGCGTCCGCCAGGCAGAAGATATGGGGCAGCTCCTGCTCGATGGAGGTGATGCATCTGGGATTGTGGCAGCGGATGACATTCTTGATCTGCCTGGGCAGCGTCAGCTCCTTCTTTTCCACGATCTCCCCGTTCTTGATGACATTGACGGTGATATTGTGGTCGATAAAGGCCAGCACGTCCAGATCCAGCATGTCGATGTCGCATTCCACTTTCAGGATGTCCTTTTTGTCCATTTTGTCGCTTCTGGCGTTCTTGATGATGGCTACGGTGCAGTCCAGCTTGTCCAACTGGAGATGCTCGTAGATTTCCAGGCTCCTTCCGGCCTTGATGTGGTCCAGCACGAAGCCCTCTTCGATTTTTCCTACATTCAGCATATGTCGATCCTTTCTGTGCGCTACGCTTCGATTTCCAGCAGTGTCAGTATCAGGGCCATCCGCACGTAGACGCCGTACTTGGCCTGCCTGAAATAGGCCGCCCTGGGGTCGGAGTCCACCTCCACGGATATCTCGTTGACCCTGGGGAGGGGATGGAGTACCAGCATCTCCGGCTTCGCCAGGGCCATCTTGTCCATGTTCAGGATATAGAAATCCTTCAGTCTGACATAGTCCTCCTCGTTGAAGAAGCGCTCCTTCTGGACCCTGGTCATGTACAGGAGGTCCAACTGGGGCATCACGTCCTCCAGCCGGATGACCTCCTCGTAGGGAATGTCTTTTGCCTTCAGCATCTCCGTGATATAGTCCGGCACCCGCAGCTCCTCCGGGGAGATGAACACGAAGCGGATATCGCTGTAGCGCACCAGGGCGTTGATCAGGGAGTGGACGGTGCGGCCGAATTTCAGGTCTCCGCACAGGCCGATGGTGAAGCCGCCCAGAGCCCCTTTCATGCTGCGGATGGTCAGGAGATCCGTCAGGGTCTGAGTGGGGTGCTGATGGCCCCCGTCCCCTGCGTTGATGACGGGGATCAGGGATTTCTCCGCGGCCACCATGGGAGCGCCCTCCTTGGGATGGCGCATGGCGCAGATGTCCGCGTAGCAGGAGATGACGCGGATGGTGTCGGACACGCTCTCGCCCTTGGAGGCGGAGGAGGAGGCCGCGTCGGAGAAGCCGATGACGCGCCCGCCCAGCCGGGTCATGGCGGATTCAAAGCTTAGGCGCGTGCGGGTGCTGGGCTCGTAGAAGCAGGTGGCCAGAATCCGGCCATCGCAGGCGTGGGCATACTTGACGGGATTCCATTCAATATCGTTTGCCAGGTCGAAGAGCATGTCAAGCTCCTCCGTGGTGAAGTCCAGAGGACTCATCAGATGTCGCATAGCTAACCTCATTTCTGCGCTGCCGTGTCTTTCAGGGCGCTGCTGCAGGGGCCGTGCTTCGGCATTTCCGGTGGGCGCCAGCGCTTCGGGGCGGAGGGCAGCGCGCATAAGCCCGCCCCGAAAAAGGAGTCGAAGAGTTTTGCCTCTTCGACTCCTGCTTATGATTGATAGGATAATAAATCTTCTACCGCCTTGCGTCTGGGAGCGGCGGGAGATTCCGCGGGATATCCAATGGGAATGAGAGCCACCAGCTCTCTGTCCTCGGGGAGCTCCAGCAGCTTCGTCGCCTCTTCTTCATCGAACAGTCCCATGATGACGGTGCCAAGGCCCTGCTCGAAAGCTGCCAGGCAGAACGCCTCTCCGGCTACGCCCGCGTCATACATCTGCCATCTGTCGCCCTTAGGGGTGGAGAAGGAACCGTCCCTCTCATAACCGCTGCGGCCCTTGATGATGGTGACGGCTATGACCATGGGGGCATCGTCCATGATTTTCCCGTTGCCGGGAAAGATAGCGGTGCACTTGGCCAGAGCGGCCTTTTTCTCGCCCTCTACCGCGATATAGCGGACAATCTGAGTATGCTTCCAGCTTGGGGCGTAGGACGCTGTCTCCACAATCTGCGCCAGCAGCTCATGGGATACGGGCTGATCGGTGAACTTGCGGATGCTTCTGCGGCCTCTGATACATTCATTTGCAGTCATGCGTGAACCTCCTTATTAAAATCGCTGCGCGATGGCACTGAAAGGGTAAAGTCCCTTCGACGTTTTGCCACAATCCTTTTGTTCTATGATACCATGTCCGGAGAAGAGTTTCAAGTTTTTAACGGTTGTATTTTGGAAAAAAATCCTCTATACTAGTGAGGGAAGGGCCCGCAGGGGGATTTTGCCGGAGGCGGGACAGGAAAGGACGGTACACAGGATGGAATATGTAGAAAGAAAGAGATGGATGTTTCTGGGGCTTCCCTTTACCTTTACAAAGTATACGGTGAAAGAGGATATGATCACGGTGGCGGAGGGGTTCTTCAGGACAGTGGAGAACGACTGCTATATGTACAAGGTGCAGGACGTGACCCACAGCGCCAGCCTGGGAGAGAAGCTGTTCGGGCTGGGCACGGTGATCTGCTATACGGGCGATACGACCCATCCCCAACTGATGCTGCAGCATATCAGGCGTTCCAGGGAGATCAAGGATTTCATCCTGAGGGAATCCGAGGAGGCCAGGCTGAAGAGGCGCACGGTGAACATGCTGGATATCGGGTCGGACGGTGTGGACGACATGGACAATATGGACGACTGAGGGGCGTGTATTTCGGCGGAGGACGCGCGGGAATCCCGGCACAAAAGTGTGGGCATCCCAGCGCAGAGGCGCGGGAATCCCGGCGGATTAGGCAGGGAAGGCACATGCGGGACTACGGCTATGTCTTGGATTGGCTCCCGGAGAGCAGTTGTTCATAGAGCAGCCCCACGCAGAACCAGTAGGGGGCGAAGTCCAGGCGGATGACGCGCCCTATGTTCCAGCGGCTGCGCCGGTAGTCCCAGGGACATGCTTTGCGGCGTGACAGCAGGAGGCCGGAGAGGTACTCCATGGAGAAGATTATCCCCATATAGGTCAGGCCTCTGGCCAGGGCGGATTTCCCCCGGAGCAGGCGGCTGACAGGGGACAGGAGGGCGGCGCTGCCGTAGATGGGGAACATCCAGAGCGAGGTGTGCCCCTTTAAAGTCATGTCCCGGCGGCGCAGGGCGTCCATGGAAGTGAAGAGGATTTCCAGGCACCAGCCGATCAGGCCGCATTTGAGGAAGTTCTTCGCAAAATTCGTCAGGCATTGTTTCATGTGGGATGCTCCTTCTGGGTTGGCTGTGTATGGGCGTCCGTATCAGTATGCCTTGGAAAGGATGAAAATATTCGGGAAGAGGGGACGATTGGCAGATGAACTATAAGGAAGCGCTGGACTATATGCAGCAGATAGGGCAGTACGGCATCTCGCCGGGCCTGGACAGCATCCGGCAGCTTGTGGGGCGGCTGGGCAATCCCCAGAAAGGAATGCGGTACGTCCATGTGGCAGGCACCAACGGCAAGGGCTCCGTGTGCGCCTATGTGTCGTCCGTGCTGCAGCGGGGCGGATACCGGGTGGGGAAGTACACCTCCCCCGCTGTGGTGGACGACCGAGAGGAGATCCAGGTAAACGGCAGCTACATCCCAAAGGCGGCGGTGGGGCGGCATATGGAGCGGATAAAGGCCGTGTGTGACGAAATGGCCGGGGAAGGACTGCCCCATCCCACGCCCTTTGAGGTGAAGACAGCCATGGCGTTTCTGCATTTCCGGGAGAAGAAATGTGATATCGTGGTGCTGGAGACCGGGATGGGAGGGCTGTTAGATGCGACTAACATAGTGGAGGACACCTGCGTGGCGGTGCTGACCTCCATCAGCGCAGACCACATGGGCTTCCTGGGGAAGACCCTGCCGGAAATCGCCGTCCAGAAAGCGGGCATCATCAAGCGGGGCTGCCATGTGGTGACCGCTGCGCAGACGCCGGAGGTCATGGAGGTGCTCGTCGGGAAGGCCGCCGATGCGGGATGTCCTCTGACAGTGGCCGACGGGAGGGCCGCGGAGCATGTGCGCCTGGGCCTGGAGAAGCAGAGATTCGACTATAAGGACTGGAAAAAGCTGGAGATCGCTCTGGCGGGTCAGTACCAGATAGAGAACGCGGTGACGGCCTTGGAGGCGCTGAAAGCCCTTGGCGGGCTTGGGTTTCCGGTGCAGGAGGAGAAGCTCCGGGAGGGTATGGCCCAGGCCCGCTGGCCAGGGCGCTTCACGGTAGCGGGCAGGAAGCCCTGCTTCATCCTGGACGGAGCCCACAATGAGGACGCCGCCGGGAAGCTGGCCCGGTCCCTGGAAGCCTGCTTCCCCGGCAGGAGGATTCTCTATATCATGGGGATGCTGCGGGACAAAGAATATGAGAAGATAATCGGGCTGACCCACAGCCTGGCCGACCAGATCATCACGGTGACGCCCCCGGGGAACCCAAGGGCCATGTCGGCCTATGAGCTGGCCGCCGCG
>OFFE01000338.1_pt1 | contig 40727 bp, 43 predicted proteins | sample 1521371 | NCBI WGS metagenome assembly OFFE01 (sample SAMEA3504131, study PRJEB24116) | mouse gut metagenome | biome: mouse gut; feature: mouse-associated habitat; material: faeces | place: Denmark | collected 2011 | reverse complement strand
AGCCGGCCGCCGCAGTCCGGACACACCAGATCCACCGCCGCGCCGCTGACCTCAATGGAGCAGCCCGCCCCGCCGCAGGCGCAGGAAATGCCGCCTCTGGCGGCGATGTCCTTCAGCTCGGAGAGCACCTCATACATGACGGCGCTATCCACGAAAGCGTCTCCATCGGACTGCTTCCTTTTCTGCACAGTGATTTCCAGTTCCTTCAGCGCCCTTTGGACCTGATAGATATCACCTATATAGCAGCACAGCTGCCGGGTCTCCGGGCAGGCCAGTCCCACGCCTCCGCCGCGCAGCATCCGCTCCGCCGGAATCTCCGCCCGGTGCTCGCCGCCGCATACGCCGCAGGGCACCGTCACCCGGTAATGGTCCGCCAGGGGCTCCGCCGTCAGCTCGCTGCGGCCGCAGTCGCAGACCAGGGCAATGGCCGCGGCGCACAGAGCGAAGCGGGACCGTTCGCCATAAACGGGCTTCCCGCAGGAAGGGCAAAGATAGCCGAAGGCTCTGATCGGTTCAGACATAAGCAAATCCTTTCTCCGCGTCATCCGGCGCGGGCGGACAGGCGCCGCTGTTCATGAGTATCCCGGCTATTGTATCATATCCGGCGGACGGGGGCAAGATTTTCCGGCGGTTTTTCTCTCAATGTTTTCCTGCCGGGGACATCTCCAAAAACTTTTATGGATTCCCGGATAAAAATCTGTCCGCCCCTATGGAAAGTCTGCGGAAAAAGGTATATACTAAAATGGAATTGCCAAAAGAAGGAGAACTCTCATGACGCGACAAATGCTCATGGACAATGTGTATCTCACCTGTGTTCCCTCGGAGAAGTTCAAGACCAGCTTTCTCAGCGCCCAGATGGCCGCGCCGCTGGAGCAGGAGACCGCCGGATACAACGCCCTGTTGGTCAACGTGCTCAGCCGGGGGAGCGTCCGGTTTTCTGACATTTCCGCCATTGGCCGGGAGCTGGACATGCTCTACGGCGCGCGGCTGGACCCCACTGTGCGGAAGATCGGGGAGAACCAACTGCTGGGCTTCGTGGCCAGCGGGGTGGACGACCGGTTTCTGCCCAAGGGGGAGAAGCTGCTGGAAAAGCTGACAGACCTGCTGGGTGAGTTCTGGTGCAGCCCGGCCACCAGGGGCGGGAGACTGCTGGAGGAGTACGTGGAGAGCGAACGGAAAAATCTGGCGGATCTGATTCGCAGCGACGTCAACGACAAGCGCGCCTATGCCGCCCGACGGCTGTTGGAAGAGATGTGTGCTGGGGAGCGCTACGGCGTCCGGCGGCTGGGCACGCCGGAGAGCGTGGAAAAAATCCAGCCGCGGCGGCTGAACAGCCACTACCGGGAGATGCTCTCCCGGGGACGGCTGGAGCTGTTCTATTGCGGCTCCGCCCGGCCGGAGCGGGTACGGGGAGCATTTCTCCGGGCCTTTGCGCCGCTGCCCCGGCAGGGGGGCGGCATCGAGCCGGCGCCCACCGTCCGCCGCCCCGCCAGAGAGCAGCCCCGGGTGGTGACGGAGGAGATGGACGTGAGCCAGGGCAAGCTGTGCATCGGCTGCCGCACTTCCAGCGGGGACCGGGCCGCCACCATGCTGATGAACGCCATGTTGGGCGGAGCCACTACCTCCAAGCTCTTCGTCAACGTGCGGGAAAAGCTGTCTCTGTGCTACTACGCCGGCAGCACCTATCACCGGCTGAAGGGACTGATCACCATATCTTCCGGCATCGAGCCGGAGAACTACGCCCGGGCGGTGGAGGAAATCACAGGACAGCTGGAAACGCTGCAAAGGGGCGAGTGGGAGGATTGGGAGCTGGAGGGGGCGAGGCAGTCCCTGCTCAGCAGCCTGCGCTCCGTGGAGGACTCCATCAGCGCCATGGAGGATTTCACCGTGGGACAGGCTGTGTCCAACGGCGAAGAAACCGTCCCGGGCCTCATCGCTGCCATTGACGCCGTCACCCCCCTGCGGGTCCGGGAGGCCGCAGAGGCGGTGAAGGCGGATACCATATATTTCCTGAAGGGAAGGGAGGAACGGGCGTGAAGGAGATGGAATACCCCCGGCTGGGGGAAAAGCTGTTCCGGAAGAGGCTGTCCAACGGTCTGGAGGTGGTGACGGTCAGCAAGCCTTACCATGCCAAAAGCTATGCCTTTTTCGCCACGCGGTATGGCGGCATGGACCTTCGCTTCCGGCTGGACGGACGCTGGCAGGACACCCCCGCCGGTATCGCCCACTACCTGGAACACAAGATGTTCGACATGGAGACGGGCAGCGTGATGCAGGAGTTCGCCCGGAACGGCGCGTCAGACAACGCCTTTACCAGCAACGCCATGACCGCCTACTACTTCACCTCCACGGTGAACTTTTATGAGAACCTCCGCACCCTGCTCCGCTTCGTCTCCACACCCTATTTCACTCAGGAGAGCGTGGAGAAGGAGCGGGGGATCATCGCCCAGGAAATCCAGGAGACGGAGGACGAGCCGGACTGGCGGGTGTACACCAATCTGATGGGGTGTCTGTACAAGGACAGCCCCGCCCGGATCCCGGTGGCGGGCTCGGCGGACAGCATCCAGCTCATCAGCCCCCAGACCCTCTATGACTGCCATAAGGCATTCTACACGCCGTCCAACATGATTCTGGTCTGCGTGGGCAATCTGGACCCGGAGCGGGTGGCGGCGGAGGCGGAGGCCATCCTGCCCCGGGAGGGCGGCAAGGCCATTGAGCGGGACTACGGCCGGGAGGAATGCCTCTCCCCTGCCAAGAGAGAGGCCAGCCAATCCATGGAGGTTTCCATGCCCATGTTCCTGGCGGGCTACAAGTGCCGCCCCCAGGAGGGGGGCGAGGCCTTCCTGCGCCAGAGCATCATCGGGGACATGGCCTGCGACGTGCTCTTCGGCGCCAGCAGTCCCCTCTTTACCCGGCTCTACGAGGAGGGCGTCATCAACGGCAGTCTGGGGGGCAGCTTCGACATGCTGCCGGGGGCCTTCTACCTCTACGTGGGCGGCGATGCGGAGGATCCCCGCCGGATTTTTGACGAGATCACCGCCCAGGCCCAGAAGCTGGGCCGGGAGGGCATTGACGAGGACTTCTACCGGCAGATCCGCCGGGCCGCCTACGGCGGGATGATCCGCAGTCTCAACTCCTTTGAGAACATCGCCATCAGCCTCTCCGAAGGGTACTTCTGGAATTTTGACTATTGCCGCTTCCCGGAGGTCTTTGACGAGATTGCCAAGGCGGACGTGGAGGAATTTCTGCGGGACAATATCGCGCCGGAGCGGGCCGCGCTGTCCCTGATCTATCCCCCGTCCTAAGGGGCGTACGCTTCCCTTTCAGGCTGACAAAAAGCCAGCCGGGGCTCTCGGAAAATTCGCCGCCGGCAGGCGGCAGCCGGAATCCAAGATCTTTTCCCGCGGCGTGTACGAGAGAAAAACACTTTGCGGGGGGGAGCCCGGGCTCCCCCCGGCGGATCACTATATCCAAGGAGAAATAACTATGTACGAATATGCGAGAACCGACATGCCCATCAGCTTCCCCGGCCTGTTCGGGGATTGGTCCGTCAACCCCTCTCCGATTGCCATCCCCATAGGAAACGGCATCCGCTGGTACGGCATCATCATCTGCGCGGGGCTGATCCTTGCCGTGTTGTTCTGCTGCCGGCAGGGGAAAAAGTACGGCATCACCGAGGACAACGTCTACGACATGATGATCTGGCAGATTCCGCTGTGCATCATCGGTGCCAGAATCTACTATGTTCTGTTTTATCTGGATCTGTACCGCACTGCGGACGGTGGGTTCAACTGGGGGAAGATGATTGCCGTATGGGACGGCGGACTGGCCATCTACGGGGCGGTCATTGTGGCCTTTTTTGTGCTGCTGGTCTTCTGCCGGAAGAAAAAGCTGTCCTTCGGAGCCTTCGCCGATCTGGGGGTCATGGGACTGCTGATCGGACAGGCGGTAGGCCGGTGGGGCAACTTTGTCAACCGGGAGGTCTTCGGCGGGGAGACTGCGCTGCCCTGGCGGATGCGGGTATGGGTGACAGCCTCTGAGTACATCGAAGTGCATCCCACCTTCCTGTATGAGAGCCTGTGGAATCTGGCGGGACTGGCGCTGATTGTGTTCATCATTGCCAAAGCCCGAACCTTTGACGGGGAAAACACCTGTTTCTACTTCATCTGGTACGGCCTGGGCCGGGCCTGGATCGAGGGGGTGCGCACAGATACGCTGAAGCTGTTCGGCTGGGAGCTGTTCGGACAGCCCATTCGGGTGAGCCAGCTGCTCAGCGTACTGTTCGTCATCGCGGCGGCGGCGGTGCTGATTGTAAACAAGCGCAGGCACCCCCACGGTCAGGAGGCGCTGTTTGTCAACCGTCTGGCGGCGGCCGTCCCCGCCGCGCCGGAGGATGAAGCGGAAATTCCGGAGAGCGAAGAAAAGGAGATCTGACATGAAAAAAGGCGTTTTATATGGAGTGGGCGTAGGGCCCGGGGATCCGGAGCTGCTGACTCTGAAGGCCCAGCGGATCATTTCCCAGGCGGATACCGTCGCCGTACCGGACAAGGGCGCGGGAGAAAAGACAGCGCTGCGCATCGCCTCGGCGCTGGTGGAGAGCAAGCCTCTGCTGCTGTGCGACGCGCCCATGGTGAGGGACCCGAAACGGCTGGAGGAAGCGTACACACGCAACGCGGAGCGGATCATCGGGGAACTGGACCAGGGGAGAACGGTGGCGTTTCTGACCCTGGGAGATCCGTCCATCTATTCTACTTACCTGTACACCCACCGGCGGGTGGCTGCGGCAGGATACGAGGCGAAGATCATTCCCGGAGTCCCCTCTTTCTGCGCGGTGGCGGCGGCTTTGGGAGACGGACTGTGCGAGGGCAGCGGACGGCTGCTGGTGGTCCCGGCCTCCCACCGGGATATGAGCGACTGTCTGGATGTGGACGCCAATCTGGTATTCATGAAGGCGGGACGGGAGATCGGCGCACTCCGGCAGGCCCTGGCGGAGCGGGGACTGCTGGACCGGGCCGCGCTGGTGGAAAACTGCGGCATGGAGGAGGAGCGGGTTTTCCCCAAATTTGCCGACGCACCAGAGGACAGCGGGTATTTCTCCGTGGTGGTGGTGAAACGGGATGGGACATAAGCGCTTCCCGCTGTTTGTGGATCTGACCGGCCGGACCGCCGTGGTGATCGGCGGCGGTATGGTGGGGCTGCGGCGGGCGGAGGCGCTGCGCGATTTCGGGGCGGCGGTGACGGTGGTGTCCCCTGCTCTGGCATCTCCGGCGGAGGGCCTTCGCCACATCCCCAGAGGCTATGTTCCGGGGGACCTGGCGGGAGCGTATCTGGCCGTGGCCGCCGCCGGCGATCCGGCAGTCAACGAGGCCGCGGGACGGGAGGCCCGGGAGCTGGGGATTTTCTTCAACCGGGCGGACTGTCCGGAGGACTGCGATTTCTTCTTCCCCGCTCTCTGCCAGGGCGGAGGAATGGTGGCCGGACTGGCCGGAGACGGGTCGAATCACCGGAGGACCGCGGAGACGGCCCGGATGATCCGGGAAATTCTGAAAAACTGCGAGGAGGACACATGAAGCTGCGCGTGGGAAGCAGGGGCAGCCATCTGGCGGTGATTCAATCGGAGCTGGTGATGGACGCTCTGAAAAGGGCCCGCCCGGAGGTGGAGCTGGAACTGGTGACGATGAAGACCACCGGAGACAGAATATTGGACCGGCCTCTGGATCAGGTGGGAGGCAAGGGTCTGTTTGTGAAGGAGCTGGACGCCGCTCTGCGAGAGGGCCGGGTGGACCTGACGGTCCACAGCTGCAAGGATCTGCCTGCGGACCTGCCGGAGGAGCTGCCCATCGCCGCTTTTCTCCGGCGGGAGGACCCCCGGGACGCGCTGGTGCTGCCCGCCGGGGAGCGCGGAATCCCGGCGGACAGGCCCATCGGCAGCGCCAGCCCCCGGCGGCAGCGGCTGCTCCGGGAGCTGTTTCCCGGGCGGGAAGTGAAGTCCGTCCGGGGCAATGTGCTCACCCGGCTGCGGAAGCTGGACGAGGGGGAGTACGGGGCGCTGGTGCTGGCGGCGGCAGGACTGAAGCGGCTGGGACTTGCCCACCGCATCAGCCGGTATTTTGCGCCGGAGGAGTTGCTGCCCGCCGCAGGGCAGGGCATTCTGGCCGTACAGTGCCGTCAGGAGACGCGGGAGCTGCTCTCGTGCCTGTCGGACCGGGAGGCGGCGCTGTGCGCACAGGCGGAGCGGGCTTTCGTGGGTGCGCTGGGCGGCGGCTGCTCCTCCCCGACGGCAGCCTACGCCGTAATACAGGGGGAGACGCTTACCCTCACCGGGATGTACATAGACGGCGTCCAGCGGATGCATCGGGGCTCCGTTTCCGGTTCCGCACCGGAGGGGATTTCCCTGGCAGGAGCGCTGGCGGAGAGACTGAAGGAGGGCGGAAAATGAAGGTGACACTGGTGGGAGCGGGCCCCGGAGATCCAGGCCTGCTGACCGTCAAAGGACGGAGAGCTCTGGAGCGGGCAGACGTGGTGGTGTACGACCGGCTGGTGAGCCCGGCAGTGCTGGAGCTGATTCCCGCCTCCGCCCGGCGCATCGACGTGGGCAAGGAGGCCAGCCATCACCCTGTGCCCCAGGAGCGGATCAATCAGATTCTGCTGGAGGAAGCCCAGGCCGGACACAGCGTGGTAAGGCTGAAGGGGGGCGACCCTTTTGTCTTCGGGCGGGGCGGCGAGGAGCTGCTGGCGCTGGCCCGGGCAGGGGTGGATTTCGAGGAGATCCCCGGCGTGACCTCCGCCGTCGCGGCGGCGGCCTACGGGGGGATTCCCGTGACCCACCGGGATTTCGCCTCCTCCCTGCACATCATCACCGGACACGCCCGGGAGGGCGCGGCGCTGGAGATCAACTTTGAGGCCCTGGTGCGGGCCGGGGGAACATTGGCATTCCTGATGGGCGTGACAGCCCTGCCCGCCATCGTACAAGGCCTGCTGGATGCGGGAATGGACAGGGACACCCCCGCCGCCATGGTGGAGCGGGGCACGCTGCCGGGGCAGAGGCGGTGCCTGGGAACCCTGGGAACCCTGAGAGAACGGGCGGCGGATATGGGAATCCGCTCTCCCGCGCTGATTATTGTGGGTGGCGTGTGCTCCCTGGCGGAGGAGCTGTGCTGGTTTGAGCGGCTGCCTCTTCATGGGAAGCGGATTCTTGTGACCCGGCCCGCCGGCCGGGGGGGTACGCTGTCGGAAAAGCTGCGGGACCGGGGCGCGGAGGTGGTGGAGTTTCCCTGCGTCCGCACAGAGCCGGTACTGCCCTGCCCTGAGATGGAGCGGGCCCTGGAATGCGCAGGCGGCTACGAGTGGCTGGGGTTCACCAGCGCCGCCGGAGTGGAGGCGTTCTGGCAATGCCTGCGGGGCATGGGGAAGGACGCGAGAGCCCTGGGCGGCGTAAAACTGGCAGCCATCGGGGCCGGGACCGGCCGGGCGCTGGAGGAGCGGGGACTGCATCCCGATCTGATTCCCGCGGTATACGACGCGTCCCACATGGGCCGGGCGCTGGCGGAGGCCGCCGGAGGCAAAGTGCTGCTGCTGCGGGCGGAGGAGGGCTCTCCAGCTCTGACAGAAGCGCTGGAGGCCGCCGGAGTCTCCTTCGACGATATCGCTGCGTACCGCACAATATACGGCGGCTCTCCGCCGGATGGGCTGCGGGAGCAGCTGACGGCGGGATGCTTTGACTATGTGACTTTCACCTCCGCCTCCACAGTCAGGGGACTGGTCTCTGCCGTGGGAGAAGACGGGGACTTCAGCCGGTTCCTTGGGCTGTGCATCGGGGAACAGACCGCCGGGGAGGCCGGAAAATACGGCATTTCCGTCCGGGTGGCGGAAAGGGCCTCCATCGACGCGCTGGCGGAGCTGGCGGTAAGGGAAAGCGGAGGAGAACCTTGAGCGCGGTACGAATCCGGCACGCGGAAGTCGGGGATGAGGCGTTCTGGTTCCGGCTGGACCGGCATCTGCCGGAGGCAGAGTTCTATCGGAAGGTCAGGGACCGGATGGGATACCTCCTTCTGGAGGACGAAGTGCCGGTGGGGCTGCTCCGGTACAACCTGTTCTGGGATCAGATCCCCTTCTGTACCATGCTGTTTGTGGAGCGAAGCGGACGGGGAAAGGGCTTTGGAACAGCGCTCATGGCCCGCTGGGAAGAGGATATGCGGAACGGAGGACACCATCTGGCAATGGTCTCCACCCAGGCGGACGAGACGGCGCAGCACTTTTACAGAAAGCTGGGATACCGGGACGCCGGAGGACTGCTTCTGCCGGTTCCCGGGTTTGAGCAGCCTGTGGAGCTGTTTTTGGTCAAGGCGCTTTCCTGAGAAACGGAGAGGAGCGGCAGGGTGAAATCATACAAAATCAGAGTGGACGGCGGAGGAGCGCTGCTGTTCTTGTTCATCATGCTTCCCAATTTATTCTGGGCTGCGGTTCCGGCGCCGGACGACGTTCTCCGGCGGGAAACCTGTACGCCGCTGCTGGATGCGGCGGGATCGGCGTGCCAAATCCTGTTCACGGCAGCGCTGTGCATGCTGGTGAATAAAACAAGGAAACCCCTGGGGGCCACGCCGCTGGTTCTCGCTTCGGCAGGCTGCGTGCTGGCCTATTTTATCGGGTGGGGGTTCTACTATGCCGGATTTACCGGACTGCCGGTGATCCTGGCGCTGACTCTTCCCCCCTGCTTCGCGTTTCTGTTTTTCGCGGCGGACCGAAAAAACTACGTGGCGGCAGTTCCCATCGCGGCATTTACCGTCTGCCACCTGATCCACGGCATCATGAACTATGTTTGACCGGCACGACAATCCATTTCTTGCGAGGTGCGATATGAACGATGTTGCCATCCGGTTGGCGTCTGTGGACGACGCGGAGGAACTGCTGAAAATCTACGCATACTATGTGGAGCATACGGCGGTCTCATTTGAATACGACGTGCCTGCTCCCGCAGAATTCCGGGAGAGAATCGCGCGAACCCTGACAAAGTACCCTTACTTTGTGGCGGAGAGCGAGGAGGGCATCCTTGGGTACGCCTATGCCGGGCCCTTTGTGGGGCGGGCGGCTTACGGCTGGTCGGCGGAGCTGACCATTTACCTTGCGCCGGACCGGCGGGGGCGGGGATTGGGGCGAAAGCTCTACGGCGAGCTGGAGGCCGCTCTGGCGGAGATGGGAATCACCAATCTGTACGCCTGCATCGGCCTGCCGGAGGAGGAGGACGAGTATCTGACCCGGAGCAGCGCGGAATTCCACGCCCATATGGGTTTTGCCGCTGTGGGAACCTTCCGCAGATGCGGCCGCAAATTCCAGCGCTGGTATGATATGATCTGGATGGAAAAGATCATCGGGGAACACGGGGACAACCCGCCTGTCCGGCGGTTTTCAGAGACGGAGTATGCGCGGGAGGATATGGCGCAATGACAGATTTGCAAAACAGAGAGCACTGCCCCACTCTGGACGAGTTGGGGGCGTATATCCGAAATCCGCTCTTCCCCAAATTCTGCGGGGAGGTTATGGAGACCTTCTCTTGCAGAGCCGCAGCGGAATTCAGCGCTTGCAGCTGGGAAAAAGGATGGAACGTCAAATTCAAAAAAGCGGGAAGGACGCTGTGCACCGTCTATCCCAGGGAGAATTATTTTACGGTGTTGCTGGTGGTGGGCAGAAAGGAGAAGACGCCATTTGAGGAAATCCTGCCCGGCTGCTGCCCGGCGCTGAGAGAAATTTACGCCAGCACCCGGGAGGGAAACGGACAGAGATGGCTGATGGTGGATCTGGAGGACGGCGGCGAACTGTACCGCGACGTATTCCGGTTTCTCGCCATCCGGGGAGCCCGGTAATAGACTGATCGACAGGAGGAAATTGTATGGACCTTATCAACCGTCCCCGCCGGCTGCGGCGGACCGACGGCATCCGCCGGCTGAACCGGGAGACCCGGCTGAGCCCGGAGGCCCTGATTTATCCCATTTTCGTGGACGAAACGCTCTCCGGCACGCGACCCATCGAGAGTCTGCCGGGGCAGTACCACTACGGCCTGGACAGCGTGTGCCGGGCGGTGGAGGAGTGCAGGGCACACGGCGTGAAGCACTGCATTCTCTTCGGGCTCCCGGCGGAGAAGGACAGCTGCGGCTCCTCCGCCTGGGCGGAGCGCGGAGTAATTCAGGAGGCGGTGCGGACCGTCAAGGCAAGTGATCCGGATTTCACCGTCATTACCGACGTGTGCATGTGCGAGTACACGAACCACGGGCACTGCGGCATCCTCCGGGGACAGGAGGTGGACAACGATGAAACCCTGAAGCATCTGGCGAAAATTGCCGTCAGCCACGCCCAGGCCGGGGCGGACATGGTGGCCCCGTCGGACATGATGGACGGACATACGGCGGTTCTGCGGCGGGCCCTGGACGAGGCGGGTTTCCAGCAGACGGCGATCATGGCCTACTCCGCCAAGTATGCCTCGGCGTTCTACGGCCCCTTCCGGGCCGCCGCCGGGTCGGCGCCTTCCTTCGGAGACCGGAAGGGATATCAGATGGATCCCCACAATCGGAAGGAGGCGCTCCGGGAGTGTGCGCTGGACGAGGCTGAGGGGGCGGACATTCTGATGGTAAAGCCCGCGCTGAGTTATCTGGACGTGATCCGGGAGTGCGCGGACACCTTCACGCTGCCCCTTTGCGCCTACTCGGTCTCCGGGGAGTACGCCATGATAAAGGCGGCCGCGGCGGCGGGACTGGTGGACGAACGGCGGATCATGTGCGAGACGGCGGTTTCCATTTTCCGGGCCGGGGCGGATATGCTCATTACCTACTACGCCAGGGAGATCGCGGACGCCATAAGAACGGGTGAGATCGGATGAAACGCAGAGGGGAGCGCTATGCGCTCCCCTCCGAATAATTTCAGTGTAATTTTTCAAGTCAGGAAAAGGATCAGCCCGATACTTCATACCGGGGCACTTTCATGACAAACCGGTTGAGCACCGCGCTCAGCCCCGCGCTGGCCACCACACCTACCAGCAGCTCCAGCGCTACGTTGAAGGTGAAGAAGCCCACGAAAATGGTCCAGAAGGGACTGCCGCCGAAATAGCTGTTCTGGAAAAACAGGACCACCATGCCGATGAACAGAATGGTGTTGGTCAGCGTTCCCGCTACCGCGGTGCTGATAAAAGCCAGGGCGCTGCCGAACCGCCGGAGCACCGGGAACAGCACGCCGGCCACCACTCCAACGAGAATGCGGGGGACAAAGCAGGCCGCTGCCGCAGCCACCGGGTTTAGCGCCAGCAGGGCGGTGCCGAAGGCATCCATACCGAAGCACTGGATAAAGCTGGTGGCGCCGAACACCGCGCCCAGGAAGCCTCCCCGGACCGGTCCCAGCACAATGCCGCCGATGACCACGGGGATCACCAGGAAGGTGATGGACACCAGCCCGACCCTGAGATATCCCAGCGGGGTGAAGGCCATCAGGACGACGATTGCCGTCAGTACCGCCGTCAGTGCGGTCTGCCGGACTTTGCTGCTTGTGTTGCTCATGATTTGTTTCTCCTTTGAGGATATTTCACCTCGCGCTGCCGTCCCTTCTGAGAAGGGTATGGCGCGCAAATTATGTATAACAACGGCCAGGGCCGTCATTATCTGCCGTTCTAGCGCCGGGGCCGGTTGGCCTCGTAAAGATACCGCAGGCCCTTGAGGGTGAGCTCCGGGTCCTGCCGGACCGGCTTTTCGCACCGGGCCGTCACCAGAGGGGCGGAGCCGCCGGTGGCCACGCACACCGCTCCTGCCATTCCCGATAGGGCGGTATAGCGGCCGATGAAGCCGTCCACCATCATGGCGCTGCCCAGCAGGAGGCCGCAGCGCATGGCTCCGGCACTGCTGCGCCCCAGACAGGCCTCCTCGCCGCCGCCCAGCTCGATGGAGGGCAGCAGAGCGGTGGTCTCCTTGAGCATCTGGGCGCTGGCCCGGATGCCCGGGAGGATGCACCCCCCCAGATAGGTCCGGTCCTTGTCCACGGCGATGATGGTGGTCACAGTGCCCGCGTCGATCACCACAATGGGCGGGCCGTACTCCGTCAGCGCCGCCAGGGTGTCGGCCACCAGATCACCACCCAGCTGGGAGGGATCGTCAATGCGGATGCGAAAGCCTGTGCGGATGCCGGGTCCCACCCGGAGGACGGGAACGCCGGCCACGGTCCGGACGGCCTCCTCCACCAACCCGGTAAGCTCCGGCACCACGGAGGAGAGAATGCACCCCCGGATTTCCTCCCGGGCAATCCGGTTCATCCGGAGGAGATCGTAGAGAACGGCCGCGTACTCGTCGGCGCTCCGGCGGGTTCTGACGGAGATTTTTCCCTTCATCAACAGGGTTTCGCCCCGAAAAATGCCCAGAGAAATGTTGGAGTTTCCAAGATCAACCGCTAACAGCATGGGACCTCCTTCTGCGATTCGGGCTCAAAGCAGAACATGCTGAAAAACGCCACCACGCCGGGACCGCAGTCGTACTCCATTCCGCAGGAGGCGGCCATCTCCTGCACAAAAACACAGTAGGCCGACATGCAGGAATACCGCTTGTCCGGGAAACGGCAGGGCTCCCCCTCCACAATGGCACAGGGGGAACAGAGGCTGCATCCTCCCGCGCCCACCATCAGGCCGGGCATTCCGGCCTCGTCGATGAGCCGGCGGGTCATCTTGTTGTGCGTCCCCTTGGCGGGCTTGGTCTGCGCTTCGTCCATGGGGTCCTCAATATCCCACATGGTCTGCATGACCAGGGCCCGGGGCCAGCGGCGGACGCGGGCGGCCATCTCCTCCACCGTACCGCAGTCCGGGGGACAGGCGTAGTTGACGCCGTACTTGCCGCAGAGGTTCTCCGCGCACAGAGGGCGGAAGGAGGGCATGAAGATCAGGTCCTTGGTATCCATCGCGGCGGCGTTGGCGAAGCCAAGTCCCACCGCCAGGTCGAGCATCTGTTGTTCTGTCATGGGTAAACTCTCCGGTTTTGGTTGTCATCCGTTTTCTCAGGAAGAAAAAGGATCCGAAAGAACTTGGGGAATCGTCTGCTTCTATTGTACCCCATCCGCACCCTTTTTTCCACTGAAAAATGATTGCATTTTTCCTGAAATTATGGTATGCTTTGGTCAACTATATGTTAAATACTTCACAAAGGAGCAACCGCCATGGACATTCCTTCCCTGCAAAGGAAATTGGACGAAGCAAAATACATCTGCTCCGGCGATGTAGCCGCCACACTGCTGGTAGCCCTCCAGCTGGGCAGACCCCTGCTCATCGAGGGCCCCGCCGGGGTGGGTAAGACGGAAATCGCCAAGGTCATGGCCGCCGCCCTGGGACGGGAGCTGGTACGGCTCCAGTGCTACGAGGGGCTGGACGAGAGCAAAGCTCTGTATGAGTGGAACTATCAGAAGCAGCTGCTGAGCATCCAGGTGCAGATGGACCGGCGAGACGCGGACGAGCTGACAAAATCCCTGTTCAGCGACGAATATCTGCTGGAGCGGCCCCTCCTTCGGGCCATTCGGTCCCAGGAGCCGGTGGTGCTGCTCATCGACGAGATCGACAAGGCCGACGAGGAGTTTGAGGCGTTTCTGCTGGAGCTGCTCAGCGAGATGCAGGTGACGATCCCGGAGACGGGCGTGGTAAAGGCCCGGTCCATTCCCTTTGTGGTGCTGACCTCCAACCGGACACGGCCCCTGGGGGAGGCGCTGCGGCGGCGGTGCGCCTACCTCTATCTGCAATACCCTGATATCCAGCGGGAAACGGCCATCATCCGGGCCAAGCGGCCCAATGTCAACGAGCACCTGGCCCTTCAGGTGGCCCAGGCCATCCACGATCTGCGGCAGAGCGAGGCCATCCTGAAAAAGCCCTCCATCGCCGAAACCCTGGACTGGGTGTCCGCGCTGGAGGCTCTGGGCGTCAGTGATCTGAACCGGGAGGCCGCCCGGCAGACCATGGGCTTTGTGCTCAAGGGCAACGAGGATCTGGAGGCTGCGGGGGACGTTCTCTGCGGGCATGACCACGAGCACTGCGGCGCCTGCGGGCATGGGCAGGCATGAGCGTCTATGTGGAAAAGCTGGCGGAGTTCTCCGCCATGCTCCGGAGCGAGGGACTGGCGGTGGGCACCCAGGAGACGGCGGACGCCTGCCGGATTCTGACCGCACTGGATCTCAACAGCCGGGAGACGGTAAAGCTGGCCCTCCAGGCGGTTTACGCCAAAAGCCGGGAGGAGCAGGCCGTCTTCCAGCACTGCTTTGAACACTTTTTCGTCAGCGTGGAGCGGCGGGATGCCCTCCGGTGGAAGCGTGAGGAGGATGCCCGGGAATTGGCCCGCCGCCGGCAGGAAGCGGAGCAGGAGATGCAGGTAGATGGGCGGCCCATGGATCTGCGGGAGGACCTTCAGGAGGTCTACGTCCGCATGGGCGAGGACAAGCGGGAGCAGCTGCGGCAGATGCTGGAGAAAATGCAGGGCAATCTCAAGCGCAGCCCCAAGCTGTACAGCAATTTCATCCGCTCGGTGTTCATGCGCTTCCTGCTGGAACAGCAGATGGCCATGGAGGACGATGCCGCCGTGGGCAGCGAGGAGCTGGACCCGGATATGGCCCTGCTCTACCGGGATATCTCCCAGTTCAAGGAGGCGGATATTCCCCGCGCGGCAGCTCTGATCGCCGCCATTTCCCGTCAGCTGGACGCAGAGCTGAGCCGTAAGCGGCAGGGACAGGGCCACGGCGGAAAACTGGACTTCCGCCGCACCATCCGGCGGGGACTGGAAACCGGAGGAAGCTTTTACCGGCTGTCCTACCGGAAGAAGCGGCAGAAAAAGCGGCGGCTGGTGCTGCTGTGCGACGTGTCCGGGTCCATGCTGCAATTTTCCGAGTTTGCGCTGCGGTTCATCAAATCCATGACCGAGGTATCGGAGTCCTCCCGAACCTTCCTTTTCTCCGAGGAGGTCAGGGAGGTGGACGCCTTTGCCTTGCAGAATATGGATGCTTTCCGGGACTATGTGCGGGCCTCCGGCCTCTTCGGGCGGGGTACAGACCTGGGCGGAGCGCTGGAGGCGCTGTGCGTCCGCCGTCCCCCGGTGCTGGGTCCCTCTGCGACGCTGCTGATCCTGTCAGATACCAAGACCATCGACCTGCCCCGGGCCGCCCGGAATCTGCTGGAGGCGCGGCGGCTGGCGGGACGGGTGCTGTGGCTCAACCCCATCCCCCAGAGGAAGTGGCCCTATATGGCCAGCATCCAGACCATGGCCTCCCTGTGCCAGATGGCTCCCTGCTCCACGCTGGAGGAGCTGACGCGGTCTTGCAGAAAATTGATGAAATAGCGCAAAGCGAAAAATACTCCGGCGAACCCCATGCGCAAGCGGATGGAAAAGTTTTTTGACGGTGTTCCCTGGAAATGCCGCCAATATCTTCGGTTTTCGCAGCAAAGCCGCCCGCGAAGAACACGGGCGGCTTTGTCTGTAGGCGCGGGGCGGCTGAAGCCCGGTGTTCTTTATGCCGCTTTTGCTTGCAGGAAAAGCGTTACAGGGCGTAATATCTCTGGAACTCCGCGGGAGTGGGAATTCGAGCGATCTCTTCCGCCTCCACCCGCTTCAGCCCGAGCCAACTCCGGATCAGCGCCTCCGGGAACACGCCTCCGGCGGTAAGATAGTCGTGATCCGCCTCCAGAGCGTCCAGAGCTTCCTCCAGGGATTTGGGCAGTCCCTGAATCCGCTTTTTGTCTTCGTCGGACAGGTTGAACAGATTGAAGTCATAGGGGCCCCAGCCGTTTTGATGCGGATCGATCCGGTTGAGCACGCCGTCCAGCCCCGCCATGAGAATGGCGGCGTAGGCGTAGTACGGGTTGCACGCGGCGTCAGGGTTGCGCAGTTCAAAACGCTTTTGAGCGGGCGTTTTGGCATAGGCCGGAATCCGGATGATGGATGAGCGGTTTGCCGTGGCGTAGCCGATGGTGACAGGAGCCTCAAAGCCGGGCACCAGGCGTTTGAAAGAGTTGGTGGTGGGGTTTGTTATGGCGCACAGGCTCCCGGCATGTTTGAGAAGTCCGCCGATGAAGTACAGCGCCGTATCGGACAGCTGAGAGTAGCCTTTTTCGTCATAGAACAGGGGCTTTCCGTCCTTCCACAGCCAGATGTGGACATGCATTCCGCTGCCCGCTTCGCCGTGGATGGGTTTGGGAAGGAAGGTGGCGGTTTTTCCCGCGCGGGCAGCGCAGTTGCGGATGAGATATTTGGCAGCCATGGTTTTGTCTGCCATCTCCGTCAGACTCTCCGGCTCCACTTCAATTTCCAGCTGGCCAGGGCCTCCCACCTCGTGGTGGTGGTATTTCACCTTTACGCCCCAGTTGTCCAGCTCCATACACATCTTATTTCGCAGATCGAAGGTCAGATCCTGCGGCAGAGCGGCATGGTAGCCGTCATGACGGCGGATATGGTAGCCGCTGCCACAGCTCTCGCCGGTGTTCCACTCCGCCTCCAGCGCGTTTACCTGGAAGGACGCGCGGTGCGGTGCGTTTTCAAAGCTCACGTTATCGAACAGATAGAACTCAAATTCCGGTCCCACCACCATTTTGTCAGCCACGCCGGTTCCTCTCATGTACTCCTCGGCGCGCTGGGTGACGCTGCGGGCATACTGATCGAAGGGGCGGTTTTCCGGCTGGCAGATAATCTGCACATCGCCGGTCATGGACAGGGTGGGCAGCTCGGTGAAGGGATCCAGGCAGGCGGTGTCCGGGTCCGGCACGAAGACCATATCACTTTTCTCCACGGAGGCATAACCGAAATTGGAGCCGTCAAATCCGATGCCATAGCGCAGGGTGTCCTCGCTGAAGCGCTCCACGGGGATGGTGATATGGTGCCAGCGCCCGATCAGATCTACCGTTTTGAAGTCGATCATCCGCACGCCTTTTTCCTGGCAGAGAGCCAGAATTTCATCCACTGTTTTCTTCATGATTTACCTCGATCTTCCTTTATATTTCGCCGGCGCACTCTATTCCCCGAATCCGCCGGCACTTTCATTTTTACCTGCCGGAGGGAGGAAAGTCAAGACGGTATTTGCAATTCTCCCTTTATCACAAGTTTGTCTCTCCATTTTTGTGCAAAAGAGAATAAGGCGGAAAGCAGCGGAGCTTCCTGCTCCGCTGCTTTTCATCCGGTTATTGCGCCAGAAACTCCGCCGGATCAATAAGCTCGCCGTCTCTGGCCACGCTGAAGTGGAGATGAGCGCCCAGCCCGGCCTCTGTAAGCGAGGTGTTGCCCACGGCGCCCAGCACCGCTCCGGCGGGGATCTCATCGCCTGCCCGGACGCTGGTTTCCGGCTGCAGGCTGGCATAGGTGGAGACATAGCCGTTGCGGTGGTCCACCTGGATGGTGGTGCCCATGCGGCCGTCCTCCTCCACGGAGAGTACAATCCCGGCGGAGGTGGACACCACCGCCGTCCCGGCCTCAGCCTGGATGTCGATGCCATCGTGGGTCCGCCAGTCGCCCAAGGTGGCGTCATAGGTCAGCCGGTCCACGGAGAAGGCGGCAACCGTCTCTCCCGCCAAGGGGGAGACCACAATCATGGGCTCCACGGCTTCAATGGGGGCGGGCTCCATCACCGGCGCGTCGTCCTCGTTGTGCAGCAGCTCCGTCTCGGGCTCCGCCGGCTTCCCGACGGAAGTCTCCGGCTCCAGAATGGGCCGGACGGTGGGCTTTTCCACCTCGATGGGGGCGTCGCTGATCACGGGCTTTGCGGGTTCCGGATCCGGGGCGGCCACGCTCTGGGCCGGTTCCGGCTCGGCCACTGCGCTGGGGACGGGATCACTCTGGGGCTCGGGGTTGTTTCTCAGCAGGGCGAAATAGCCAACCACTCCGGCTGCGACCACGCAGACGAGCAGGGCTATGTAGAAGCCCATGCCGCCGAAGATGGAGGCAGCCTGCCGCTTGCCTCTGTTGTCCATGAAAATCTTCCTTTCATCATCCTGCCGTCCTTGACGGCTTGTAGTAGAGGGAAAAGCCTCCAGTCCCATTGTGCTCCAACCGGAAAGATTTTATGCAACCGCTCCAGGAATTTCTTGCGGTTATTTTCAAAAAAATCAACGGCAAATTCTGTTGATCTCTTCAGAAGCTTTTCTATGCCGGCACAGCTCGTATTTCCAGGTTTTCCAGCCCCCTTCTTTTCATCAGGTACAGCAGGCTACAAGGGCGCGGAAAGGGCAGAAATTCCCCGGCGCGGCTTTCACCATTCCCTCCCCTCCTTCTCGCTTTTTCTATTCGTTTTCCTCTAATTTGGTTTTTGAACGCTCCCATTTCCCGTATCCTATTGACACTATGGAATCTTTTCAGTATAATTGAGACCATCATATTTTAAAGAGGAGCAGAAGGGAGAGAAATTGTGAAGCAGTTTTTTGGTATGAGCCAAAGAGGGGATCTGGCAGAGGCGGTGAAAAACCTCTATCATCCTCAATTTATTATGCTTCTGTCCAATAACAACCAATTCGAGGCGCATGTGGCGGAATTGGAGAAGCGCTTCCCCGGCGTGCCCAGCATCGGGTGCATCGGCATGTGCTATCAGACGGGAGTTGTGGAGAACGGCGTGGGTGTAATCGCCTTTTCGGACGGAGTGAGCGCGGCGGCCAACGCGCTTGAGTGCGTATCCACCATGCCGGTGAAACACATCCGCCGTCTGGAGCAGGATATGCAGCGGGTCAGCGGCGGCAGCCGGGACACGGTGTGCATCGACTTCTGCACCGGAAACGACGCCTGCGTGCTGACCACCATGAACAACGCCCTCCGGCAGAGAGGGATCTCACTGGTGGGCGGAACCGGCGGCGAGGGAAGAGTTTCCGCCAACGGACGGGTTTATCAGGACGCGGTGGCCTATGGCCTGATCCGCAATCTGAACGGGCGTGTGAAAACCTACAAGGAGAACATATACCACCAGCTGGGGGATTACCGCTTCATTGCCTCCAATACGGACCGCGCCAATTACATACTGGGCTCCCTGAACGGCAAGCCGGCCAAGCAGGTCTATAAAAGCATTCTCCATGTGACTGACGAGGAAATACTGACCCGGACCTTCCAAAATCCGTTCGGAAAGATCAACGGCGAAGACACCTGCATCATTTCCATCAAGGAGGTCAACGGCAACGCCTTGGCCTGCTACCGGCAGGTCAACGATTCCGACGTTCTGATTCTGCTTGAGCTGGGGGACTATCAGGCGATTACCAGGAGCACCATCCAACAGATCTGTCAGGACTTCCCCCGGCGCTCGGCAATCTTCTCTGTAAACTGTCTGTTCCGCTACAAGCTGTTTTCAGAGCACAACTATATGCAGGCATATCTCCGGGAGATGGCGGCGCTGGGCTGTCACGCCGGCTTCGTCGGGTATGGGGAGCATTATAATAACCGTTTTGTCAATCAATCCATGACCTGCGCCGTGTTTGAGTAAAGGGGGAAGCGCTATGTTATTTGGAGGAAAAAACCGGCAGAAGCCGGACGGAAAACAGGAAGTGAAAAGCCTTTACCCGGTTCTGCACGTGGCGGGCAGTCTGAAGGAATACCAGAAGGATCTGGTGCAGAAGGAGGTCGCTTCCCTCTGGGAGCTGAATCTGGTGGGGGACTCCTTTTCCAGCGTGCTGAAGGAGGCGGACCATTTTCAGACAAAGCTTCAGGATCTGGGATCCTCTTTTTCCAATATCAACGAGACCGCCGGGCAGTTCAACGAGGTCCGGCAGGCGGTGGCCCGCAGCGTGCAGGACGCGCAGGGGCAGATGGAGCAGCTGGCCCAGATTTCTGCGGAAGTCCAGAAATCCTACGATGAGATGACTGTGACCTTCGATCAGCTGCAATCCGCCATCAAGGCAATTCAGCACTGCATGGGAAAAATCGTCTCCATCGCGGATCAGACCAATATTCTCGCCATCAACGCCTCCATTGAAGCCGCCAGAGCCGGTACGGAGGGGCGTGGCTTCGCGGTCGTGGCCGAGCAGGTAAAGGCCCTGGCCAAAGAGATCAAGGTGCTGGCCAACGAGGTGGACAGCGGCATCTGCGATGTGGAGAACAACGCAGGCCAGCTCAGCGGACGGATTGTGATCTCGCAGCAGACGCTGGGACAGGGCGTTGGAATTGTCGGGCAGGCAGATGAGAGCTTCCGGAAGATCACGGCGGCGGCGGAAGGCGCCGTGTCTGTACAGACGGAAATTTCCGGGGTGATAGAAGCCTCCCAGCGGGAATTGCAGGTGATCCGCCAGTTTTTTGACGAAATCAAGGGGCAGTACCAGGAGGTCGTCAGGCATATTGACTCCGCCAGCCGCCTGGGCACCACCAAGAGCGCCATGTTTGAGGACATGGACAACATGATTTCTCAGATTCCGCCGCTGGTCAAGGATTTGGAATCCAACAGCTGAGAAAAACCAAGCGCGAATATGTGCGGCTCTAAAGAGCAAGAAGCGCAGAATTATCAGGTATCCGCCGAAAAAGCAAGCCTGTAAGACAAAATCGAAGATTCAAAAAAGCACGATTTGACAATCGTGCTTTTTTCATGCTCAAAAGGAGACGGCGGCAATGCGGCATCACATATGCAGCAGCGTTATGCAATTGTATAATCAATCTTATAATACTCCGGCCGGAAGTAAAATTTACACCGGGCAAAGGCCTCCCGGTTCGCCTGACAAAGGATCGCCTCAATCAGCAAAAGCGGCGATTCCTCCGGAACCTGCAAAAATTCCGCTTCGCTCTCATTGGCGTGAACCAGCTTGACGCTCAGCTCCTGTCTGGCGGCGTTCGCGTAGAGCGTATGCGTCAGCAGATCGTAGATGGTATCCTTCATGGATACATCAATGCCCAACTCCGAGACCACTTTCACAGGCACCTGGATGAAGCTGTAGCCGATGGGCCTGTCCTGAGAGCAATAGACGATATCGCTGGCCAGCACAATCTCGCTGCGAGTCAGCTTCAGCTTGTGAATGGCGATGTCTGTGGGCGGAGCATAGTTGTACTGGAGTTGGATGTCCTCCACTGGCGTGCGGGCAAAGCTGAGCATCGGATTTTCGTTGTTTTTGTTTGTATCCTCGCTGTTGTGACGCTGCACCATCGTCCCCTTGCCCCGGGATTTGGTGATAAGGCCGTCCTCGTTGAGTACCGCCAGCGCCTGCCGCAGCGTGTTCCGGCTGACATTGTACTTCTCTGCCAATACCGTCTCCCCCGGCAGGTAGTCTCCAGGCGCATAAACCCCGTTGATAATATCCAGATAGAGAGAATTGTAGATGCTTACATAGGCCGGGACGTGACTGCTTGTCATTTTGCTGTTCAACATTCTGCACCTCCGTTTAAGCCACTTGTTTATTTCATATTGCACTAATAATACCACATAAGTTCTACTGTTTTCAACAAAAATTTGAAAAATAATTGAAATTTCTTGACAAGGCGGCTCCTCAATGTTAAACTCCTTTTGCGTTGTTCAACATTTAGAGCAAGGTTGTTTGAAGCGCATAGACGCGCAGCGGCATGGGAAAGAGATAGGAGATGATGTGTGTGCCCTCGAAGCCCTGTATCCTCCAGCAAAATGATTTCGGCGGCGACGGCTCTGTCCTGATCGGCATTTGCAAAAGTGTGGACCCGGAGCTGGAGAGCTATGTTGCCGGAGGCCTGCCCAGGTTTGACATTCCCCGCGCTTCCATTTCCCTGGAAAACAAGATTCGATACTGGCCCGACGGCACAGTATTCGTCTCGGTGGTGGACCCCGGCGTGGGAACAGAGAGGCGCAGCTGCGTGGCCAGACTGAAAAGCGGAGGCTATGTAATCACCCCGGACAACGGAACCCTGACCCTTCAGGTGGCGGGGGAGCAGATCAGCGAGGTGCGCCAGATCGACGAGGCGGCCAACCGCCTGCCGGACAGCGCCGGATGCGAGATCTTCCATGGACGGGACCTGTTTGCCTATACCGCCGCCCGTCTGGCCGCCGGACAAATTACCTTTGAAGATGTAGGCCCCGCCTACCCGGTGGAGGAGATCGTGACCTACCAGCTCGATTACGGCAAAATTGATGAGGAGGGTGCTCACGGCTATTTCAGCGGCTGCATGCAGACCTTCGGAAATCTGGAGACCAACATCCGGATCCGGGACTTTGAAGCCCTGTCCGTATCCCAGGGGAGCATGGTCCGCGTGGTCATCCGCCAGGAAGGAAAAACCGTTTTTGACAGAGCAGTTCTCTACCACAAATCCTTCGGATATGCGCCCCCCGGCGGGGAGATATTGTATAACAGCAGCACCGGCTTCATGGGCCTGGGGCTGAATAAGGAGAGTTTTATGGAGCGATACGGCGTCGGCGTGGGAAAAGAGTGGACCATTGATATAAAGCCATGAGCGGGAAAAGATTTCTTCACATCGTCCTCCAGACCGATTTCGGGGCGGCGGACGAGGGCATCGCTGATCTGTACGGGATCTGCAAGCGCGTCTGCGGCGACATCCGGGTCTTTGACCTGTCCCACACCATTCCGCAGTTCAACATCGCGGCGGCGGCCCGATCCCTGGCCGGTACGCTGGCCGCATGGCCGGAGGAGACCGTGTTCGCCTCCACCGTAGTGGACCCGGCCGCTCCGGCGGCGCGGGCGCTGTGCGTGGTCAAGACGCGGAACAACCGCTACGTGGTGGCTCCGGACAACGGAACGCTGGCAGAAGCGGCCCGGCGGTATGGCGTTGAATGGGTCAGGGATCTGAGCGAGCTGCGGGAGGTCTATCTGCAAAGCGAGGAGAGCGCCGTCTGCCACGGCAGAGACGTGGCCTACTGTGCCGCCGCCGTGGCGCGTCAGCTGCCCCAGGTCACTCTGGGCTCCGCCTATCCCGGCGGGGAAATCGTGCCGCTGGCAGAATAACGGGCATTGGCCCGCCTCCCAAGGCGGGCTGAGCAATAAAAGAGAGGTTATTTTAGGAGGAAAAAATTATGAAAAGCAAATTCTCACTGGGTCAGTTCAACACGCGCACCACGGTAGCCATCGGCATTGGAACCGCCATTTTCATCGTTCTGTTCTGGTTCATCAAGATTCCCACTCCCATCCCCGGCGTCACCTTCCAGGCGGCCTCTGCTCTGTGCGCCATATTCGCGTGCCTCTTCGGGCCGGTGGCGGGCTTCTTGATCGGCTTCATCGGTCACGTGCTCACCGACGCGCTGTCCTGGGGCGGCGTATGGTGGAGCTGGGCTCTGGCCAACGGTCTGGCCGGCTTTATTTTTGGTTTTACCTATAAAAAGACCCGGGTGGAAGAGGGTATCTTCAAGGGGAAGGACATTTTGATATTCAATGTAGTGCAGGTAATCGCCAACATCCTGGCCTGGGCGCTCATCGCTCCCGCCGGCGACGTGGTGATCTTCAAGGAGGTAGCCAGCGTGGTATTCCTGCAGGGTATCTCCTCGGCCATTAACAACTGCATTTCCACCGGAATTTTCGGCACCCTGCTCCTGGTGGCCTATGCTGCCACCAAGACCAAGAAGGGAAGCCTGAGCAGGAAAAACGGATAAAACAAGAAGGAGGAGAGCGGCCTATGCTGACCAAAGCGCAGCGCCTGCAAATGTTGCAAGTACCCACCGGAAGGGTGGATATGGTATTGGACACGGATACATACAACGAGGTGGACGACCAATTTGCTCTGGCGTTCCTGCTGCGCAGCGTGGACCAGGTGTCGCTGCGGGCCGTATACGCCGCCCCCTTCCACGCGCAGCCCTTTTTCCCCACGCCGCTCATCCGCTGGCGCTCCGAAAGCCCGGAAGACGGCATGGAGCGCAGCTATGAAGAAATCCGGCATATCATCGCGCTGTGCGGCGGGGACTTCCCCGGCGAGGTGAAGAAGGGGGCCCGCCGCTTCCTGCCGGACCGCCGTACCCCTGTGTCCTCGCCGGCGGCGCTGGATCTGGCGGAGCGGGCCATGGGGTACTCTCCGGAACGCCCCCTCTATGTGGCTGCCATTGCGGCGCTGACCAACATCGCCTCCGCCCTTCTGCTCAACCCGGAGATCGCGGAGCGGATGGTGGTGTGTGCGCTCGCCGGCAACGCCCACGATGTGCCGGCCACCGATGAGTTCAATCTGATGCAGGACGTGGCGGCGGCCCAGGTGCTCTTCGACAGCGGCGTACCCCTGGTTCAGCTGCCCTGCGAGGGCGTGGTGGACCGCTTCGCGATTACGGTCCCTGAGCTCCGGGCGCGTCTGGAGGGACAAGGGCCCCTGTGCGCCTACCTCTTTGACGCCGCCAGAGAGCTGATCGAATGGTGCAGCCCGGAGGGCGGGGGCTCGCATCCCATATGGGATGTGTGCGCCGCCGCATGGCCCATGAATCAGGGGGATCGGTTCATGACCGGACGCCTGGTCCCCACGCCCGGCATTGCCGCAGACCGGCGCTATTTTCCCCGGGAGGACGCGCCTGTCATGTATTATGTGGAGCAGATCCGGCGGGAGGCGCTGTATGACCGCCTCTTCACCGCACTGGCGGGCGTGTGAACCAGGCCGGACAAGCAGATAAGCAAGGGAGGAGCAGAATATGGACGAGCAGATCGCAGTCCGATTTGAGCATTTTACCTTTCAATACTACGCCCAGGCGGAGCCTACCCTGCATGACATCAATCTGGAAATCCGCAAGCACGAAAAGGTCCTGATTGTCGGTCCCAGCGGCAGCGGGAAGAGCACTCTGGCCCACTGCATCAACGGCTTGATTCCCTTCGCGTTCAAAGGAAAGATCGAGGGAAAACTGGAGCTGGACGGCCAGGACACGGCGGGGATGAATATCTTTGACCGCAGCATCAAGGTGGGTACGGTTTTGCAGGACTCCGACACCCAGTTTGTGGGATTGTCGGTGGCGGAGGACATCGCCTTCGCCATGGAAAACGACTGTGTGCCGCAGGAGGAAATGAAGCGCCGGGTGGCGGAGGTGGGCCAGATTGTCGGCGTGGACAGTATTCTGGGCAGCGAGCCCAGCGAGATTTCCGGCGGACAGAAGCAGAGGACCACTCTGGCCGGCGTGCTGGTCAACCATGCGGAGATTCTCCTCTTTGACGAGCCCCTGGCCAATCTGGACCCGGCTACGGGAAAAACCGCCATTGAGATCATTGACACAGTCCATCGCACCCAGAACAAGACCACCATTATCATTGAGCACCGTCTGGAGGATGTGCTCCACCGCCCGGTAGACCGTATCATTCTGATGAAGGAAGGCCGCATTCTGGCCGACACGGACCCCCATTCTCTGTGCGCCTCCTCCCTGCTGGTGGCCAACGGCATCCGGGAACCTCTCTACCTCTCCGCGCTGAAGCGGGCGGGCGTCAAGATCACCGCCGACATGCAACCGGGGTATATGGACACCATTCGCCTGCCCGAGGACTGCGTGGAGCAGTACCGGGCCTGGAACGAGCGGCAGGCCGCTCCGGAGGCGGCTCCCGAGGGGGAAGAACTGCTGCGGGTGGAGGACGTGTCCTTCTCCTATCTGGGACAGAAAGACAACGTATCCTCCGTCAGCTTCTCCCTGCGCAAGGGGGAGATGATTGCCCTGATCGGCCGCAACGGCGCAGGGAAATCCACCTTGAGCAAGCTTATCTGCGGCATCGCACGTCCGGACAAGGGCCGCATTCTCTGCGGCGGCGAGGACACCGCCCCGATGAGCATCAAGGAAATCGCCGACCGCATCGGCTTCGTGATGCAGAACCCAAACCAGATGATCAGCAAGGCCATGATCTACGACGAGGTGGCTCTGGGACTGCGCTACCGCGGGGTGCCGGAGGAGGATATCCGGCCCCGGGTGGAGCGGGCGCTGAAGGTCTGCGGCCTGGACGAGTTTATCGAGTGGCCCATTTCCGCTCTGAGCTTCGGGCAGAAGAAGCGCGTGACCATCGCCGCCATTCTGGTGCTGGAGCCCAGCATCATGATTCTGGACGAACCCACGGCAGGGCAGGACTACAAGCACTACACCGAAATCATGGACTTCCTGGAGCAGATCAACCGTCTGGGCATCACGGTCATTCTGGTGACGCACGACATGCACCTGATGCAGGAGTACACCTCCCGGGCCATCGTCATGAACAACAGCCGCCTGCTGGCCTCCGGCCGGCCCAGCGACATCCTGACAAACCGGGAGCTGATTGAGAGCGCCAACCTGAAGGAGACGTCCCTGTTCACCCTGTGTGAGAAGCTGGGCATTCAGGACGCCTCCCGCTTTATCCAGAATTTCATCGATTTCGAGCGGAAGGAGCGGCGGAAATGAAGACAAAACTCTTTTCCTACAGCGTGGGCAATACGGTTATCCACAAAATGTCCGGCGGCACAAAATTTCTGTGCTTTGTGATGACCTCTCTGGCCGCCATGCTGACCTATGATATCCGGGTGCTGCTGTTCATCGCGGTATTTTCCTACTCCCTGCTCCCTGTGGCCAAAATCACCTGGAAGCAGATACGGGGACTCATGTATTACTTTTTCGCCTTTCTGTGGCTGAACGTGGTGCTGACCTACCTCTTTTCCCCGGAGGCCGGCGTGGAGATGTTCGGCACGCGCACGCTGCTGCTGACCATCACCTCCCGGTACACCATCACCGCCGAGCAGCTGCTCTATCAGTTTGCCAAAGCCATGAAATATATCGCGGTGATACCCATGGGCATGATCTTTATTTTCACCACCGAATCCAGCGAATTTGCCGCTTCCCTCTCCACCGCCGGTATCTCCTATAAGATTTCCTACGCCGTGTCCCTGACGCTGCGCTATTTCCCCGACGTGCAGCGGGACTATCAGACCATCAGCTTCGCCCAGCAGGCCAGAGGGCTGGAGATGTCCAAAAAGGCAAAGCTGATCGACCGCTTCAAATACGCCGCACAGATTATCTTCCCCCTGATCATCTCCTCCCTGACGATGATTGAGAAAATCACCAACGCCATGGATCTGCGGGGCTTTGGCAAAAAGAAAAAACGGACATGGTACAGCCGCCGTCCCATGAACGCGGCAGATTACGGAGCCATCGCCGTCACCGGCACAATTGCTGCCGTCACAATACTGATGATGATTTTCGCCCCTTACGGGCGGTTTTGGAATCCTATGATATGACAAGAGAAGGAGAGTAGCATCTGCATATGAGAAAATGGATTGTTATGATGACCGATTTCGGTCCCGACAACACCGGCACCGCCACCATGCGCGGCGTGGCCGCCAGCGTGGACAGCGAATTGCAGCTGACCGATCTGACCAACAGCATCGAGCCCTTCAACGTGTGGCAGGCCAGCGACGCGCTGATGTACACCGAGCCCTTCTGGCCCGCCGGGACAGTGTTTGTGTCAGTGGTGGACCCGGGGGTGGGCACCTCCCGCCGGGCCTGTGTGGCCAAGCTGCGGGACGGCAAGTACGTGGTCACGCCGGATAACGGTACCCTGACCCATCTGGCCTCCCGGGTGGGCATCGAGGCAGTCCGGGAGATTGACGAGACGGTGAACCGCCTTCACGGCACAGAAAAGACCTCTGTCTTTCACGGCCGGGACCTGTTTGCCTACACCGCCGCCCGGCTGGCCGCAGGGATCATCGATTTTGAGGGCGTGGGTCCCGCCTATCCCGTGGAGGAGATTGTCCGCTGCGACAAGCCGCTGTCGGCAGAGGTGTGCGGCGGGAACCTCACAGGCCGCGTCACCAGCGTCAGCCGCTATCTGGGCAATCTGTTCACCAATATCCGCGCGGAGGATATGGAGGACAACGGCTTCGTCACCGGGGAGCGCTATCGGGTGATCCTGACCGGCCTCTCCACCGGACGGACGGTCTTCGACCAGGAGGTGTCTTACGCAGTATCTTTCGGACACGTGGAACAGGGACAGGCGCTGATCTTCAACGGCAGCACCCTGTATTTGTGCGTGGCGCTCAATCAGGACAGCTTCGCCCGGAAATATCAGATTGATCCGGCGGAAGAATGGAGAATCGAGGTAAAAAAACATGAGTGAAAAAATGACAAGAAAACCCTGCATCGTCTGGCAGACGGACTTCACCCTTTCCTGGGGCGCGGTGGCCAGCATGCGCGGCGTGTGCAAAAGCGTGGACCCGGAGCTGGAATGCGTGGACATCACCCACGAGATCGAGCCCTACAGCATCCTGGCTGCCAGCCGGGAGATCGTGTACGTGGAGCCTTTCTGGCCCAAGGGCACCATCTTTGTGTCGGTGGTGGACCCAGGGGTAGGCACCTCCCGCCGGGCCTGCGCGGCCAAGCTGAAGGACGGAAACTATCTGATTACGCCGGATAACGGTTCTCTGACCCACGCCTTCCACCAGGTGGGCATTGAAGCGGTGCGGGAGATCGACGAGACGGTGAACCGCTGGAAGGGCACCGAGGAGATTTCCGTGTTCCACGGCCGGGACCTGTTCGCCTATACCGCCGCCCGGCTGGCCGCGGGGATCATTGATTTTGAGGGCGTGGGACCGGAGTACCCTGTGTCTGAGATCGTCCTGCTGGACGAGGCTCTGGTGCGGGCGGATGTGGAGGAAGGGGCGGTATCCTGCGTCGTAGGCGGCGCCCGGGATCCCTTCGGCAGCGTGACGTTCAACGCAACGATTGCTGACTTCGCCCGCGCTGGTTTCCGCCACGGGGATACGGTAAAGGTGAGCATCCGCCACGCCGGCAAGGATGTGTTCACAGGCGACGTGCTTTACCACAAGTCCTTTGGCTACGTACCTCTGGGAGAGCCCATTCTCTTCAACTCCTCTACGGGATATATTTCCATTGGACTCAATCAGGGCAGCTTCCTGAGCCGGTATCCCTGCCAGACCGGCAAGGAATGGACCGTGGAGCTGCGCCGGAGCTGAGGGCGGAAGGAGACGGAACTATGTGTGCATTCATTGTAACCCAGACGGATTTTACCAAGGGAATCTCCACCTGCACCATGGACGGTGTGTGCATGATGGTGGACCCGCAGCTTCGGGTTTTTGACAGCACCCACAACATCCCGTCCTTTGACACCTATACCGCCTCCACCTCTCTGGATTTTGTGGTGGACTACTGGCCCGCCGGGACGGTGTTCGTCTCGGTGGTGGACCCCGGGGTGGGCACCTCCCGCCGGGGATGTGTAGCCAAACTGAAAAACGGCTCCTATGTGGTCACACCGGACAACGGCACCCTGACGCACATGCTTCTCCACCCGGGCATCGCCCAGGTGCGGCAGATTGACGAGGCATATAACCGCCTGCCGGGCAGCGAAGGGGTCAACATCTTCCATGGCCGGGATGTGTTTGCCTACACTGCCGCCCGGCTGGCTGCGGGAGTGATCTCCTATGAAGAGGTGGGTCCCGCATACCCGGTAGAGGAGATCGTGCGGCATCCCCTGCCCTGCCCCGCGGCAGAGGCGGACGGCGCGATCACCGGTATGGTGGCCTCGGCGGACACGCACTTCGGACTGGTCTGCTCCAATATCCCCATGGATTGGTTCGCGGAGCAAGGGTTTGCCTACGGCGACGTGCTGGAGGTGTCCATCACCGGCGGCGGACGGGAGGTCTACCGTGGGGATGTGCCCTACGTATCCAGCTTCGGCGCGGTGGCGGTAGGCGAGCCGCTGCTGATGAACAGTGAGGTGCGCACCATCCAGATTGCCGTCAATCAGGAAAACATGACAGACAAATACAAGATCGGCTGCGGCCCGGATTGGCGCATCACCCTGCGGCGTCAGGCGGCCCGCGGGTAAAAAGAATACTATGAGCAACGTTACAGGAGGAACTCTTTCATGGCGCCCCTGGTATTTTTAACAGATTTCGGCATGGACGACGGCGCGGTCAGCGCCATGTACGGCGTGGCCTACGGTGTGGATCCGGCGCTGAATATTTCCGACCTGACCCACGGTATCACCCCCTACGACGTATGGGAAGCCAGCTACCGGCTGGTGCAGACGGTGAACTACTGGCCGGCGGGTACCGTGTTTGTGTCGGTGGTGGACCCCGGCGTCGGCTCGGACCGGCGCAGCATTGTGGCGCAGACCGCCGCCGGACATCTGATTGTCACCCCGGACAACGGCACCCTGACCCACGTGCGGCGCAAGTCCGGCATCACCGGAGTACGAATCATTGACGAGACGCGCAACCGCCTGGCCGGCTCCGAGCAGAGCTATACCTTCTATGGGCGGGATGTATACGCCTATACCGGCGCGCGTCTGGCCGCCGGAGCCATCACCTTCGAGGCGGTGGGCCCTGCGGCGGAGCCGGACTCCATCATTGAACTGCCCATTACAGAGGCCCGCCGCCAGGGAGAGCGGGTGGAAGGGACCATCGACGTGCTGGACGTGCGCTTCGGCAGTCTTTGGACCAACATTTCCCGCGAACTGTTCCGGACCCTGGGCATCCAGTTCGGCCAGCGGGCAGAGCTTACCATCACCAACGACACCCGGACCGTCTACCGCAACACCATGATCTACGCGCAGTCCTTCTCCGGCGTTTTTGTCGGAGAGCCTCTGCTGTATGTCAACTCGCTGGACTGCATGGCGGTGGCGATCAACCAGGGCAGTTTTGCCAAGGCGTACAATATCGGCGTGGGCAACAGCTGGAAGATTGCCGTCGGACCGGACACCCGGCGGTAATGCACCGGACAGGGAGGATGCTTCTATGGCAGCGGAAAAAAGTATCGCGGTGATCGGCTCCATCAACATGGACCTGACCGCCCGCGCAGACCGCCATCCCCGGGTAGGGGAAACAGTGATGGGAACGGACCTCCAATATATCCCCGGCGGCAAAGGGGCCAATCAGGCCATCGCCGCCGCCCGGCTGGGCGGACGGGTGTCCATGTTCGGCTGCGTGGGAGGCGACGCCTTCGGCGAGAGGCTGACGGAGGGACTGCGGGAGAATGGCGTGGATGTGTCCCATATCCGGCGTATCCCCGGGGAATCCAGCGGCATAGCCCTGATCACCGTTGCCGGGGGGGACAACAGCATCGTAGTGATCCCCGGGGCCAACAGGCATGTTACGCCCGGCTATCTTGCGGAGCAGCGGGAGGCAATTCTGGAATCAGACGTCGTTCTCCTGCAAAATGAGATACCGGAGGAATCGGTGGAGTTCGCTGTGGACATGTGTTCCCAGGCAGGCAAAACGGTGATCTGGAACCCGGCCCCCATGCGCCCTCTCTCCCCGCAGGCAATGGAACAAATTACCTACTGCACCCCAAACGAACACGAGGCGGCGCTCCTGTTTCCCGGGTCCGGCCCTCTGCCCAAACTGGCGGAGGAATACGGCGGCAAAGTGATTATAACCCTGGGAGAGCGCGGAGCGATCGCCTGGGACGGCGGCGCGCTTCTGCAAATTCCGCCGCGTCCCGCTCAGGTGGTTGACACGACCGGGGCCGGGGACACTTTTAACGGAGCGTTGGCGTATGCCTTGGCCAGAGGCTGGACGCTCAAGAAGGCGCTTTTGCTGGCAAACGACGCGGCCAGTCTCTCCACAGAGCGGTATGGCGCGCAATCAGGAATGCCCTCCTGCCGTGAGCTGCCGGACCGGTGGCAATGAGCTTGAGCGCCTCTCCCGGAATAATTCGGACGTAATCCCCTTAAAATCCGTCGGTCAAAATAGCGCAATAAAAAGGCCGTCGCCGTGTATCCACGGCGGCGGTCCTTTGCTTTATGGATTGTTTCCGGTCTGATCCCCTGCCGCGATTCCGGCCCTCAATTCTGCCGGCATCGGTTTGCTGCGGGAGAACAGGGCCGTACCCCTACACATGCCACTTCTTACTCTCCATATCCCGCACATAGTTATCCAGCTCCGGATACAGGTTGACCCGCCGCTCTCCGATGGTAAGCAGATCCTTGGCCACCCTGGCCGGGCGTGCGATCTTGATCTTGCACAGGCAGTCCCGGATCAAAGACTGGCGCTCCATGGGGCGCTTGTCTTTGATGCCGCCGGTCGCCTCCTTTTCGATCTTGTAGTGGGGCATCACAGTGAACACGCCGTGTTGGTTCTGGATCCGGCGGCTGTGATAGGGATGAACAATGGCCAGCGGCGGCAGCGTCTCCATAGGGAGCGGCAGCCCGTCGTTGTAATAACGCAGGAGCAGATAGAAGAAGGGGTTGAATTCCGCGCTCTGCAGCAGGTACTTTATCCGCTCGCTGCAAGCGCGGCGTTCGCTTTCAATAGCGGACAGACAAAAGATGCCGTTCATAGACATCTTGTCGCCATTTTCAAAATAGAAGTCCCGCCCACTGCGCAGCTGTTTGCGGATGGTATCCGCCAGCCGGCTTTTTTTTCGCTTGTCGGAGGTAAGGTCCTGAACGGCTGTTTCGATCAAATCCCCATGGTTCCCCAAGGCGTCGTAGATGTGCCTATTCAGTCTTGCGGGCGCGAGCACCCAGACCACCGGTGTCACCGTCAGTCTGCGGTATTCCAGATCCTTGCTGTCTATAGGATCAATAAATGCCTCCAGGGCGAACATCAGCGCGGAGATAGCCGATTCGCTCCAGTCCATCAGCCGGGTCGATCCCAGGTGATGCTGCAAAATCTCCTGCCACTCAATCTTTGAAACGGGCGCCGTATCCACCAGCTGGTTACACTTCGACCGGAAATGCTGATAGCGCAGGTCCTCCCGCAGGTGGTCCCGGCCATAGCTGTCTCCCATGCCGCCGCTGCCGCGCAGCAGGGTGGGCATCAGCAGGTAGTCCTGCCGCTCATGCCCGCGGTACCAGATCGGACTGTACTGCTGATTGGGTGCACTTTTAACCAGAGAATCGTTCAAGAGGCTGATGATCTCCAGATACTCTTCCAACGAGGCGGCGGTGTAGCTGCGGCAATACTCATCCGTCTTCATAGGGGCGCACCTCCCATCAGACTGTTCAGCCAGCCCTCCATATCCGACCGGTCACTCCAGCCGTATACGCTCCAGCCGTGGTAGTAGTAGTACAGAACGAAGGACAGGGTGTCCTGAAAGCGCTCCTGCTCGTTCAAAAAGATTTTTATGCCGGACGGATCGCTGTAGGCTCCGCCCACCTTTTGCAGAATGCTGCTGCCGGGCGTTTGCGCCTCATCCTCCTGCCACTGGCGGCGGATGACGGGCAGCAACTCGGAAAAATGCGGCTGGAGGGGGTGGCTCATCCCGTTGTCCACAAATTTGTGCAGGTTATTGATCAGATGGGCCAGAATCCACATGGATTTAAGCTGGCCGTACATATCTTGTACCACGCCGGTGGGAGTCTCGGCCCTGAACCACTTACCAAATACCTCCAGTGTCAGGCGGAAGGCATTGACCGAGCGGAGCTCCTTTTTCCCGTCAAGAAGATCCTCGATCCACTCCCGGATCCTCTGCCAGTTTTGGACCGTTCGCTCGTCCGCGCACATATCCGGCTCCATATGTCTTGCCAGCTCTCTGGCGCAGATTCTGCCATCCGAGCGGAGCTGCTCCACGGCCTCCGCGTTTTCCAGCCCCGCTTCCTGAAGGAGGGCCAGGCAGACGATCCGCATCCGGTCCAGCTTCAGATTGGCGGACTGACTGTCCAGGGCCTGAAACGATCCGTTGTGGGACAGCACATTGAGGTAGCCGAAGGCACTGAGCCCCAGGGATACGCACATGCCCATATCCGCAAATATCTCCCGGTACAGGGTGGTGCTGGAATCAATGATCTCAAAGACGTCCTTTTGGGCTGTGGAGAGAAGAATGCCCTTGAGAGGCTTGGCGAACATCTCCTCCTCCTCCAGATCGCCGCCCAGAGGAGCGGTCAGCTCATGGACCGACGGTGCGCTGTGCAGCAGCCAGAATGCCTCCCGGTCCGTGTAGTATCCGTCCACAGTCTGGCGTATCCGGGCATGATAGTTCCGGATCAGCTGATCCCGCGTTTTCTTTTTGTAGGGCTTGTTCTGATACCTGTTCCAGCTCGCCAGCAGCAGATACAGGTGGTTTGCGTCCTTGACGGAGCGGAACATATCGCAGATGATGTGGTCCAACATTCTGGCCGCATGGGCCGCTCCGTCCCATTTGCCGGACAGCAGGGACAACCGCCGCCGGCAACCGTCCGCCTTGATAATCCACTGGTCGATCACTGATTCCGAGCCTACGATCAGCTTCCGCAGCTCCGCGCCGCCGCAAATCTCCTCCAGCGCCTCCCGGACAGCTTCCCGCCGGCTCTCCTCCAGCTTCTCGAGAAACACATCCCCGGCCCTCCGGACTTGCTGGGAATGTCCTTCCACCACGATCAGGGCCAGCCTCTTGGCAAGGGGCACCAGCTGTTTGGACAGCCGGTCCCAGTCCTCTTCCTTCGCGTTTGGGGTCTGCGCAAGCCCATCCCGGCACGCCTGATACTCGCCGCCCCACTCCGGCTTTTCGCTGCCGGACGCATCCAGGGCCAGCCTGCACAGCCAGTCAAGCTGCTCCTTCACCTGCTCGAGGGTCAGCTCCGGCCTTTGCAGCTGGCTCCTCTCCCACTGGTTGAAAATATCCTCCACCAGGAAGACGCGAATATTGTTAATCAGCACCCCGATATTGGCCGTCTTGTGGGACGCGCCGCACCTCTCCTGATAGGCGTCCCACAGCAGGACAGCCAGCTCGTCTATGTAGAGCTCCTCCTCCAACCGGCCAAAGGCGTGATAAATGTTCTTCTCTGCGGTCTGGCTGATCCAGCGCCGGACAATAAACTGCGCAATCCGGCGAAACAGGTACCGGGCCAGCGCGTCGTTGCGCTCCTTCCGTCCCAGCACCCGGAAGTTATGAAACAGTTCGTGACAGATCAGCGGCAAAATCACATAGATATCGCCCAGAAGCCCGTTTTCCGGCACCTCAATGGACAGAAGAATCTGTTCGTTCTCTCCATTGCTGTACAGCAGTTCGTCTTTCCCCTCCCAATAAGGGAGCAGGAAAAGGGGGAGGGCCCGGATGGCGTTCAAAGTGGTGTTCACTGTGATGATCGGAAAAATCAGCTGCCGCCGCTTCTCCAGGGGCACCTCCGAACCGCTGGGCAGGGGCCGGAAGTGCTCCGACAAAAACCGGCGGGAAAACTCCGTGTAGGCCACCACGAACTTCTCCATGTCGCAGTGCATCTGCACCTCGTAATTGGGAGCCTGCATCGACTGTTGGTTAATGGAGAGCATCAGCTTTTGAAAGTGGTCAATGCTGTTGATGGCAAAGCGCAGGCTCTTGCTCAGAGTCTCATAGTCCGACTTCCGGCTGCGCTTCTGCTGCACGCTCCCCAGGTAACGCTTGACGGTATCCAGAAGCAGACGCACCTGCACCAGAAGGATATTCCCATCAATAAAGGAATCGTCCTGGTAGCGCAGGCTGCTGTAGCTCTCCCACAGATCCTGCAGCAGGCGCAGGCTCGTGCGGTACTCATCCTGACAGTCGACAAGACCGTCCCCCAGCCGCGCAACCTCCTGAAGGAGTTCCGTCACGGCGGCGTTTTCCTGCTCCACCTTGTCCTGGCGGCTTTTCCGCCGCGCTCCGTCGTTGTCCTGCGCCGTGGTTCCCTCCATATGGAGCAGCAGCCGGACGTTGATGCACTGCGCGCCCTGGTCGCACAGACTCCGCCGGAGCAGGCGGACAATCCCATCCACCTCCTCCGTCTCATCCACCACCGGAAGGGGACGGCCCAGCTTTTTCGCGCTTATCCAGGGGTAGAGCTGCCCAAACTGGCGCAGGTTCAGCCGCAGCGTCACGTCGTAGCGTCCGTAGAGCCCCCGCAGATCCTCCGTCATGCAGCCTGCGGCGTATTGGAACAGACTGTTGCGCACCTTGTTGATAACGGACAGGCGCAGCGCGACTTCGGCATTGGAGGTTTCGTCTTTCAGAAACGTTTGCGGATTCACGCAATCAGGACAGGCCAGACCCACCAGGCTGTATGTACTGCAATCGAGATGGGGAAAAGCGTCGTTTCCGTCCTGACGCAGCGTTTTGGCCCGCATCCGCATAGAGATATGATATGTCAGCTCAGGGGACCTGGAACGAGTGACCAGGCAAAAGTTGCCGGAGTTCATACAATTATAGACACGGTAGACGGCCTGGAGCGCCGCATCCCCGGCATAGAACTCTCCGCACACCTCCCGCACCCACTGCCGGAGGCTGGCCGTACACGTGCGCAGGAAGCGGTCCACATCGTCCGGACGGATAAGAACGCCGCGCTCCTTGGATGTGGGCGCGGCAATCGGATCTGGAAGAACAGTCACCATCATGACTGACAAAAAAGGGAGCGCGGAGAGGTCCTGACCGTCCCCGCCGAAGAAGGGATCGCCCTCCAGCAGGCCGTGGTTCTCACCGGATTCCTCCTCCTCTCCCGCCAGAGACACCAGCGTCAGATATTCGGAGGATACCAGCGGAGGGGTGGACGCGGGCTGGTCCAGGCCGAAGCAGGCCCGGTAGTCCAGCGTATCCCCTTTTCGGACAACAAGTCCATCGAAGTAGTCAAATAAAGAAAACCAAGCTACTTCAGAGCCGTCCTGCGGCGCGGCCCCCGGTGCGGTCAGCAGGGATGGGGCGCTGCGGGACAATCGAAGCAGCCGGATGTTATCGATCTTCATTTGGTTCTCCACTCTTTACACTTCTTTCTCTCGTTAAATATAGTCAGCGCAATTGAGATAAAGCCGCTTGCGCGGTTTTTGCCGCAGGGTTGACTATAGCACACAACAGACGAAAAAAACGAATCCGTTACGCCTGGCGGCAACTTTGATTCGTTCCTTTCGCGGGATTTTCCGTTAAAAACATAGGTTTAATTTTCGCCTGCCCCACGCTCCTTTTTTAGAGGGACCTCCGTTCCATAGCTATCCGCAATAGAGTCAAACAGGTCCTCTGACCCCTTACTATCCTTGTCTAAAAAAGGAGTGCGGTATCCTACGTTCTCCTCCAAATCCCTGCCGTATTCGCCTCCATCAAAAGTGTCGGCGTAAAATCTGGGCTGGATAAGAGAATCATCCATAATTTCAATCACTCCTACTTTCTATAATATAAAACTTAATCGCCTCCCGGCAGATCCGTGAGGCGCACAGTAAAAAGGATGCTCCACAGCATTCAGCGGGACTGCCCCCTCTAACCAGCTCCGCCTAGCACTTTTATACTGTTATACTGTCCGAAAAGCAAGAAAAGAAACCAAGAAAAATATTGCAGCGCTGCCGCTGGATGCTCCTTCATTGCTTTCCCAATATATGTTCTCCACCCCCTCGCTGTGCAAGGGTTATTATACATGATTTGAGCGAAGCTGTCAAGCTTTGATCCTGCCTTACTGCCTGCTTTTTAGCGCTTTTTATAGGGAAAACCGGTGGAATTCCCCCCCCTGCCGCAGTATTGGCGGCTTATCCGGCGCACTTTTCTGTGCCGCCGCCATGAGGCTGTCCACAGCGGGTGGCCGCGCTGTGCGCGGCAAATACATAGATAAATCGGTCAGAAACTTCACCGTCCCCGGCAAACGGACGCGGACCGGCAAAAGCACCCGCCGCCGGAACTTGCTCCGGCGGCGGGCAAACAACATACTCACGTCATCCGGCCAGATAGTTTCTCACCAGAATCTGAAGCAGCTCATCCCGGTCCACTTTACGGATCAGGGTTCGGGCCTGGTTATGATTAGTGATATAGGTGGGATCCTCGGAGAGGATGTAGCCCACGATCTGGTTGATGGGGTTGTATCCCTTCTCCTCCAGCGCCTGGTACACCGTCAGCATGATCCGGTGGATCTCCGCATCCTGATCAATCACAAAGTCAAATTTCCGGGTATAATCGTCCACTCCCACACCACCTTCCAATAGATTAATTCTTTCATAGTATACTCGCTTTTTCCCTCGCTGTAAAGAGTAAAAACAGAATGTTACACAGATGTAATATTCGACAATTTCCCCGGCGGAGCCCGTTTCTGAAAAATTTTGCTTGAAAACAGAGAAAAACAGCTTGACTTTTTTCCTGTTTTCGGTATAATGGAAAAGCTCGCAAGCTGCGGGCTATCCTTGCTCCCGGCAGAGACCGGGGGCCATTCGTCCAAAAGGAGGTGCAACCATGGCAAAGATCAATGGCAACTACGAGGTCGTGTACATTATCGATCCCGCTCAGGGCGAGGAAGCCGTCGCCGCCACCGTCGAAAAGTTCAAGGCGCTGGCCGAGAAGCACAGCTCTGCGGTGGAGGTTGAGGAGTGGGGCAAGCGGAAGCTGGCCTACGCCATCGACTACAAAACCGAGGGACATTATGTGCTGATGAGCTTCACCAGCGATCCCGAATTCCCCAAGGAGCTGGACCGTGTGCTGGGTATTACCGACGGCATCCTGCGCTCCATGATCGTCTGCAAAGACGAGTAAGGGGGAAAAACTCTCATGTTAAACCGCATCATTATTATGGGCCGCCTGGTGCGTGACCCGGAGCTGAGAACCACCCAGTCCGGCGTTTCCGTCACCAGCTTCACTCTGGCGGTGGATCGGGACTTCAAGAACCGGGACTCCGGGGAGAAGAACACCGATTTCATCGATGTGGTGGCTTGGCGGCAGACAGCGGAATTTATCTGCAAATATTTCGCCAAAGGCCGTATGGCCATTGCCGAGGGCCGTCTTCAGATTCGGGATTGGAAGGATCGGGACGGCAACAACCGGCGCAGCGCGGAAGTTGTGGCGGATAATGTCTACTTTGGGGACAGCAAGCGGGACAATGCCGAAAGCTACGGTGGTCCGCCCCCCTATGGAAATCCGGCGCCCGCTTCCTTCGGCGGCGGGTACGGCGCTCCCTCGGGAGAGCCCTCCGGCTTTGCCGAGATTGACGATCAGGATGGGGACCTGCCCTTCTGACGGCAACTCTGCCGCATCTGCCGCCGCCAAATGGCTGGCGGCAGCGGGAATACCATTTGCGTTATTGCCGCGCCGCCCGGCGCGGATATCCTAAAAAGGAGGAATAGAAACCATGCCTATGGATCGTGAAAACCGGCCTGCCCGTTCCGGCGCTCCCCGGAAGCGGAGAAAGGTCTGCCAGTTCTGTGTGGATAAGTGCGAGCATATCGATTACAAGGACGCAGCCAAGCTGCGCCGCTTTATCTCCGAGCGCTCCAAGATTCTGCCCCGCCGGACAACCGGTACCTGCGCCATGCATCAGCGCCAGCTGACCGAGGCCATCAAGCGCGCCCGTCAGATCGCTCTGCTGCCTTATGTGACCGAATAATTGAATTTTGAACGGCCCTGCCCCGCCTGAACAAACTCCCGTCACCTGTTCAGATGGAGCGGGGCCGTTCTTTGCCTGTCCCTCTGTCTTTCAAGGAGGACAGGCTTTTTCAGCTTTTTCAGCCTTTGCAGCTTCCACTCAGCCAGAATTCCTCCATAGCCGCATTGAATTGATTCGGCACATCCATATTCACGCAATGTCCCGCCCCATCAAAAATAACCACACAGCACTCCGGCTCATTTTTCTTCCAAACTTCCACGGCTGTTCGTTCCATAGGGATGTCATATTTTCCGCAGCCAATCAGCAAAGGATAGTTTCTCGGCTTTGCCTGCCGGACATTTATCATACTGTTCAAAGAAGCCAGGTACATAAACGACTTTTTAGGAAATTGGATATTCATCTCGTAAAAATCCTTTTGCGCCTGCAAAGTGTAGGCGGATATTTTCCTATTCGCCTCCGCAAACCATTTGACGGAAAATATTGCCTTAAACATCATACGCATCTGCGATGCGCCATTTTCTCTCTGCATTCTGACATCAAAATTGTTTATATCATAACCGCCGAAACAAGCAAGCGACTGTACGGCTTCAGGATACCGGTTGGCAAAGTCCTGCGCTAATACGGCCCCCAGTGAAATCCCAACAATATGTATCCTTTCAATTTTTTCTGCTTTCAGGATTTCATTGATCCATGCCGACATTTTATCTATACTGTCGCCTTTTCGCGTTTTTGTCGATTGGCCGTGACCAATAATATCAAGAGTCAGAATATTGTATTTATCTTGAAAATAGTCAATCTGTGGTTGAAACATCCTGTGATTTACAAATGCAGCGTGTATAAAAAGTATCCAGTCTGCTTTTTCCTTTCTGCTGGTATAATAAACAACAGGCGATTCACCCAAATGATGTTGTTTCATGTTTCATCGTCCCCCCATCTTTCTTGACAGAATTTCAAACCAGTCTGTATTCAATTGACTCCTTTCCATGGAGGCAAAGGCCGCTGCCGCCATGTGATGGCCACATTATAACAGAAAACCGCTGCCGTTGCAAAGCCGAATACTTCATGATAAACTATCATCAGCACACAGAAACGGAGGAAGCACCATGCCTACGATTCAGGAATTGACCGAGCGCTTCCGCGCGGACCGCTTTGCGGCTCTGGCGGGAGTGGAGATCCGAGAGGCAGAGCCCGGCCGCGCCCTTTGCGCCATGGCTCTGCAAGACTGCCATATGAACGCCAACAATACTCCCATGGGCGGCGCGATTTTTACACTGGCGGATTTCGCCTACGCCGTCGCCTCCAATGGATTCACCGAACAGATCATCGTCTCCCAGCAGGTGTCCATCACGTTCCTCGCCCCCGCCAGGGGCAAAGTGCTGCTGGCGGAAGCGGCGTGTCTGAAATCCGGACGGACCACTTGCCTGTATGCGGTGGACGTGTGGGATGAGCTGGGAACCTATGTGGCCCACGCCTCGGTGAATGGATTTGCTGTCAAAGCGCCCGAAAAGAAATAGCAGATTTTCCGGATTGTATGGAACCGGACAGCCTCTTTTTCCGTCTGAATAGACAGTACAAAAAGGAGGAGGATGCTATGAAAAAAATGTTGGTGCTGCTGGCCGCTCTGCTGTGCCTGGGGTGCTCCGCCTGCGCCCAAGAGAGGCCCGGC
>OFFE01000330.1_pt1 | contig 41354 bp, 33 predicted proteins | sample 1521371 | NCBI WGS metagenome assembly OFFE01 (sample SAMEA3504131, study PRJEB24116) | mouse gut metagenome | biome: mouse gut; feature: mouse-associated habitat; material: faeces | place: Denmark | collected 2011 | reverse complement strand
GTGAAACTCCGCCTGACAGTCCTCTCTTGGCGGCAGGTAATCCGCGCCGAAGTACAACCGCTCCGCCGGACCATAGTCCACGTCCCCCATCTCCCGGCTCATCAGGTTGGAGAAGATAAAGTTGGCCGCATCCAGCACCGGTGCGCGGGAACGGAAATTCTGGCTGAGCAGAATGCGCCGGGGTTCCCCCTGAACCGCCTCCGGCGCGTCGGGATAAATCCGGTACTGCTCCAGGAATATAGTAGGGTCTGCCAGACGGAAACGGTAAATGGACTGCTTCACATCCCCCACGGTGAACAGCGTCCGCCCGCCGTGGGACAGCGCGTCAAACACGCAGTTCTGCACCTGGTTGGTGTCCTGATACTCGTCCACCATCACCTCCCGGTAGCGTCCGGCCACCACCTCCGCCAGGGGCGTGGGGCAGCCGTCCTCTCCCAGAAGCAGGCGCACCGCGTAATGCTCCTGGTCCGAGAAGTCCGTCACGTTCCGCCGCAGCTTTTCTTTCTGATAGGCCGCTGAAAAATCCGCGCACAGCGTCAGCAGCGCCTCCATGGCAGGGGATGACCGGGCAAGATCCATCCCTGTCTCCACACCCGACCCGTCCAAAATGGCACAAAACCCCGCCGTCTCCTTTTTGCAGCGGTCCCAGAGGGCCTTGGCTTTCTCCTTCACCTCGGGGATCTCGCACTTTTTGGCGGCGGAGAGCCGGGGAAAAACGGGAATCCTTTCCGCCGCCCGGTCCCAGCCCTGTGCCGCCGCCTCCGCCAAAGCCAGCAGCTGCGCTGCCGCCGCAGCAAATCCCGGCGCATACGCCTTTTCCACCACGGCGTCAGCGCGCAGCTCCTCTCTGGCTCCGTCCAGCAGCCGCGCCCAGTGCCGCGCCTTGCGCTCCACGCGGGACAGCAGCGCACGACCAAAAACCGTCTCCCCGCCGTCCTCCGGCAAAGCGGCCCAGACCGCCTTCTGCTCCTCCAGCCAGCGCTCCGGATAGGCGTGGCTCTGAATCTTGCCGTGAAGCTCCAGCACCAGATTTTCCAGACCCCGGTCGTCCCGGCCGAAGCCGAAGCAATCTGCCAGCTGAATCCGGCCCGGGCTCATATCGGTATAAAATTTCTCCAGAACACCCGGCAGCACTTTCTGCCGCAGCAGAGACGCCTCGCCCTCATCAAGGACGCGGAAGTCCGCCGTCAGCCCCCCCTGCCCATCCAGATCCAGCAAGTGGACGTTCTCCCGCAGCAGCGCGGTGCAAAATGCGTCAATTGTCTTGATATCCGCCTGATACACCAGCATCAGCTGCCGCTGAAGGCGGCGGCTGCCGGGCTGCTCCGCCATGCGGCGGCCCAGCTCCTGGGCGATGCGCTCCCGCAGCTCCGCGGCGGCGGCCCGGGTATAGGTGATAATCAGGAAATCGTCCAGATCCGCCTGCTCTTCTCCCAGTACCCGGCGGAACAGCCGCTCTACCAGCACCCGGGTTTTGCCGCTGCCAGCGGCGGCGGATACCAGCACCCGTCCTCCCCGGTCCTCCACCACCTGCCGCTGGCTGCCGGTTAATTGGATTGCCATGGCCACCCCTCCTCTCCCGTCATCACGCTGATCTGTCCCCAGAACTCCTCCGGCTTTACCGGGCGCAGAGGCCTGCACCGGTCCCCGCCCTCCCCGTCGGTAAAATTGCAGGCGGAGGCAAACTCGCAGTAGACGCAGGCGTTGTCGCTCTCGCTGGAGAAGCAGGGGTCGGCGTCAATGACGCCTTCCCGGAGCTCCCGGGCAATTTTCTTCAGCAGGTGATCCACATACCGCTCCAGCTTGCCCAGCTCCTCGGCGGAGGCCAGTCCGCCGCAGACGCCGCCCCGTCCTACAGACAGCGGCAGGAACCGCGGCTCCTCCAGGGCGCTGTGCTCCATGGCCCGGAGCACCTCCGGCCGGGAAAGCACCAGCCCGCTCCGGCGCAGCTCCCTGTCCAGGGCAGCCTGAAGCTCCTGCGGGGAAGTGCCCCGGGGCTTGCTGACCAGCACATCCCGGGCGGGCAGGTACAGCACGCCCGCCGGTATGATTTCATGGCCGAAGAGCGCCTGCCCCTCCCGCTTGAGTGCGAACAGATACAGCAGCATCTGAATGTTCAGTCCGTGGCAGACATCGCTGAGGCTGAAGGACTTTTTCCCGGACTTGTAGTCCACCACCCGCAGGTACAGCTTTCCCTCCGACAGCCAGCCGTCCACCCGGTCCACTCTTCCCGCCACGGTGAGAGACGCTCCCCCGACCCGGACGGAGATGGGAGGCATGGCCTCTCCCTCCCCGAACCCCAGCTCGAAGGCCACAGGCACAAAGTCGGAGCTGGCCAGCTCCCCGGCCACGTTGGACACAATGGTCTTCACCGTCTTGCGCAGACGGCGGAAGAGATACTTGAAGCGCTCGTCCCGCTTGTCAAAGCCGGGCAGGGATTGATCCATGTACGATTGCACCGCCTCGTCGGTGAGGCATCCCAGCTCCCGCTCCCCCACTTGGGCAAACCCGCCCCGCTCCATGACGGCGCTGGTCACACGTTCCAGAATGAAATGAAGAAACGATCCCACCCGGGACGCATCGAACCCCGCGGGCGTCCTCTCCCGGGCCCGGAGTCCATAGCGCATGAAGTAGGAAAAGTGGCAGGAATTGATCTGGTCGATGCGGCTGGCAGACATGCGGCAGCTGGAGCCGTACAGCACCTCCACCGCCGAAGGGGAAAGCCGTCCCCGGTTCATACCCGCGGCCCTCTCCATGGCGGCCAGAGCCGCCCCATACCTCCCTGTCTCCGCGAAATAGCTCCACAGCGGCCCCCCCTGCTCCCCGCCCGCCAGCTCCAGGGCGGGCAGCGGCGCGGTGAGGCGGCGGAAACGGACGCCGCCGTCCCCGCTCTCCTTTACTCCCGGCAACAGCGTCCGGGTCCGTCCCACTACAAAAGATGGCCGCAGCGCAGTTCCGCTCAGGTCCGCCCCCGGCCAGGAGATGAACAGCCGCTCCGACGGCTGGGCCAGCGCGGCATACAGGTTTTGCAGCTCCAAATGGAATGCCTCCATGCCGCTGGGAGCCAGTTCGATACCGTTTTCCAGCAGCCGCTCCCGGTCCTCCCGGGTGAAAAGCCCCGTACCTGCCTGCACAGCGGGCAGCACATGGTCGTTTGCCCCCATCAGAAACAGCACCTTGATCCGATGCCGGTCGTTGCGGGTAATCTGGCTGGCCTGAACCTGGTCCAGGGATACGGGGATAGTGCCCACGTCGTATTGCGTCAGCACCAGCTTGAGAAGCCGGGTGAACTCCTCTCCGTCCAGAGGCATATCCCCCAGCATATCCGCGAACTGATCCATCACGCCGCACAGCAGCTCCCACAGCTGGCCGTACTCCCGGGCCCGCTGGAGCTCTCCCAGCTCCTCCAGCCGGGCGGTGCGCTCCTCCAGCTGCCGGGCCAGCCCCAGCTCCTCCAGAAAGTCCCACAGCACCCGCAGCTTGCCGGCGGCTCCCTCCTGCTCCTTCAGTCCCAGGGCCAGACGGCTTAGGGGTCCCTGTATCCGGCGGCGGACGGCGTTGATCTCCGCCAGGGCAATCTCCTGCGCACTGGTGAACTCCTCCAACCAGCCGTCCGGGTTGGCGGTCCAGTCCTCCTCCCGGATCCACATGGACCCGTGAACGTCCCAGGTGATGACGTAGTTCTCCAGCTGGTCGCACTCTCCGTCGGTGATGCCCGCCAGCCCGGTTTTCAGCCAGCGGAACATGTCCTCGTACTCGTATCCGCCCGTTACCGCGTCCAGCGCTCCGGCCAGCAGGCTCAGCACCGGCTTTTCCAGCACGTCGCTGCGGCGGCTGAGATATACGGGAATGCCGAAGCGCTCGAACACATTCTCGATGGTGGCGGCATATTCGTCCAGGTTCCGGGCCGCCACGGCGATGTCCCGGAACCGGCATCCAGTCTCCCGCACCAGCTCCAGGATTTTTGCCGCCGCGTACTCCGTCTCCGCGAACATATTCTCCGCCTTTACCAGCTCCACACCCCCGCAATCCCCCGCCCAGGGCTCCACCGGTCCGAAAAACCGCTGCGCCAGATACTCCAGGGCGGTTTCCGGCGGCCTGACAGCCATGATTTCCACCGTACAGGGCACGCCGCAGTCCGCGGCAAGACGCTCCAGGCGGCTCCGGGCCAGAATGCTCTGCCGGAACATATCCAGATCGCTGCCGTCTCCCAGCAGCGTCGCCGTCACCGACCCCGCGGTCCGCAGCAGAATTTCCAGCACCTTCAGTTCCTGGGCGGTGAAGTAGGTGAAGCCGTCCAGATACACATTCTTTCCGGCCCCATAGCCGGATTCCTCCAGATGGTCGATGAGTTTCTCCATCTGATCCCGGCGGTCTGTTCCGCTCTGGTGGAGCCGGGCGAGGTAGGCGGCGTAGATCAGTGCCACGTCCCGCGCCTTTTCCCCGCTCATCCCCTCCAGGGCCGGCGCTATCTCCCCCAGGGTCTCCGGTTTCACCCGGCAGGCAGTCAGCTCGTCGCACAAGGCCACCAGCTCCTGAAGAAACGGAGCACGCCGGGAGGGCCGGGCGTACACTGTCAGCTGCGGCGCTGCCTCCCGCAGGGCCAACTGCATCAGCAGCAGCTTGCCCCCCGCGTCCAGAGTCCCGTCCGCCAGCGCTCCGGTTCGTTCCAGCACCCGTGTGGCCAGCTGCCGCAGGCTCAGCACCTCCGCATACCGGGAGGCCCCCGGGCCGCATACCCGGCAGAGGTCCCGCTCCGACCCGTGGGAGGCATGCTCCGGCACCAGCAGCAGCGCAGGCGCACGCCGGTCCCTGATCTCCTCCAGCACCCTCCGGGATTTCCCTGTGTTGGCCCGTCCCATCCAGATTCGCAGCATGGCCGCCCCTCCATCGTTTGGTTGATTTGTTGGATTCAGTATATCAGATAGCGATGCCGCCTTCAACCTGTCCCGCAAAAAATTCCCCCGGCCGCTCAGGCCCGGTCTTGAAAAAATGCGGCGGGCTGTGTATAATTAAAGCGGCATTGCCAAAACTGACCTTGTGTCAAGAAAGGATGAGAAAGCGAGAATGAGAAAAAAACTTTTATCCCTGCTGTTGATCTTATCCCTGCTGATGTCCCTGAGCCCGGCAGCCCTGGCGGCAGAGGAGGAGGCTCGGGAGACCGATTTCTTCACCGACCAGTACCACGCCGACGTGGATTACGCCGACATGGCGTACCGCCGCATTGACAGCGAGCCGATTCTGAAGGAAATGGAGGAAATCCGGGCGCTGTTATCCGACGGCGCAAATGAAAAGAAGGTGGAGGAGACCTTCCAGAAATTTGCCGGTCAATTTCTGGAAATTGTCACCATGTACCAGCTGCTGAACATCCGGACCTATCAGGATGTCACCGACAGCGAAGCGGCGGCGGAGCTGGAGTACGCCGACAGCTTGTACATGACCGTCGCCGACGCGCTGATCCTGCTGATTCAGGATATTCTGGAATCCCCCTGCGACAGCTTCCTGCGCGAGCAGCTGACGGCAGAGGACGTGGCGTATTACACCGAGTATGAAGCCCTGACCGAGGAGCAGATCACCCGTTCTGCCAAGGAGACCTCTCTGGAAAACGAGTACATGTCCGCCGCCTTCCAGATCTATACCGCCGAATATGAAGGCCGGAAGTGGGACGACGCTTCCGCTGCTGCGGCCCTGGCCGCCGGTGAGCTGGACCAGGAGACCTATACCACCATCTCCCGGGCCATTGCCAAAAACCAGAACGCCGCCATTGGTGATATTTATCTGCGGATGGTCTCCCTCCGCAAGGAGATCGCCAAGAGCTACGGCTATGACAATTACGCCGACTATGCCTATACCGAGATTTACCAGCGCGACTACACCCAGCAGGAGATTCGCTCCTTCCATCAGGCGGTGAAGGAGTATATCGTTCCCCTGTACAACGCGCTGTATCCCCTGTACTATTATGAGTCCGACGATCCCGCTTTCTCTGGAGACTACGCGGGCGACATCGCGCTGGACATGATCGAGCCCTATATCAGCCGGCTTTCCAGCGAATTGGCCGAGGCATTTTCCTACATGCGGGATCACGGCCTTCATGACAGCGGCTACAGCGACACCAAGAGCGACGGCGGCTTCACCACCAATCTGGACAGCTATGGCGCGCCCTTTTATTTCAACGCGCCGTATGGAGACGTCTTCGATCTGACCACCGCAATCCATGAGTTCGGCCACTACAACAATTTTTATTGGCAGCCCTCCGGCTGGAACGACGGCAGCAAGTCCATCGACATCGCCGAGGTTCATTCCCAGGCGCTGGAGCTGTTTTTTACCCGCTTCTATGAGGAGATCTTTGAAAGCGAGGATTCCGCCGCCGCCGTACAGGACTATTTGATTCTGACCATGCTGTCCAGCGCCATCATCAACGGCTGCCTCCATGATGAGCTCCAGCAGTATGTCTATGCCACCGATAACGTCACCCTGGATCAGATCAATCAGGAGTTCTGCCGCCTGTGTAAAGATTACGGCCTGATCCCCGAGGACGACGAGCGTACGGAGATGTACAGCTGGTATCAGATTCCGCACACCTTCACCAGTCCCTGCTACTATATCAGCTACGCTGTCTCCGCGGCGGGAGCTTTCGCTTTCTGGCTGAACGCTCAGGAGGATTATTTTACCGCTGTGGACGACTATCTGAAGTTCACCGCCCTGGATTCCACCTATGGATTCCAGGAGAGTTTTGAAGAGCTGGATATGGAATCCCCTATTGATCCTGCGTATGTGGAGGATCTGGCGGACACCCTGTGGGAGGCCCTGGAAATCGACCAGCGCAGCGAAGCGCTGCCGCCGGTGGATCTTGCCGGAAACGAGTGGTTTGCTTCCGCCGCCGCCGCGCTGTACGCCGCCGGTATCATTACCAAGGACGAGGCAGGGTGCATTTATCCCTACAACGACGCCACCTGGACTGACGCTGCCGCGCTGCTGTCCGTTCTGGCCGGTGAGGAGTACGCCGCCAAAGAGGAAGGCAAGGTCATCACCCGCGTTGAATTTGCCAATATGATGGCCGCCCTTCTGGAGCTGGCGGACAACGCCAAATCGCCCTTCCCCGATACTGACGACGGCGCTGTGGCCGCCCTGGCCCGGCTGAATCTGGTCAGTGGCTACGCCGACGGAACCTTCCGGCCCGATCAGCCCCTTATGCGCGCCGAAATGTGGTCCGTCGTCTACCGCACAATTCTAAGCGCGCTCAGTCAGCTCGCCGGCGAGGCCGCAGCGTAACGGTTCCTGAACGCCGTTCCCACGCGCTTCCCAAAAACTCCAGCGGGTCCCGGACGCTCTGCCGTCCGGGGCCCGCCTTTTTGTAAAAATCCGGGAAGCGGCTTTTGCACGCCACTCTCCCGTTACGCTGGCTGCGCCTCCTGCTCCCGGAACCAGGCGCGGTTGAAACGGACCGCCGGGCAATCCGGCTTGTAAAACGCCGCCAGCTCATTGAAGGACTCCGCTCTTTTCTGGTCGCCCATACGGCTGTAGCAGACGCAGAGCTGGATACAGGGAAGATACCCATAGCAATCCGGAGAAACGAATCCGCCCCGCCGGTCATCCCGGGAGCAGGTCAGGGCCATGGCGTACCAATAAGCGGCCTGGCCATACCGTTCCTTCTGGAAAAACCAGCGCCCCGCCTCGCAGCAGACCTCCGCCCGGGGCCGGTCATAGGCAAAGGTGCGCCAAAGCGCCGTCAACGCCTCCTGGGGCCGGTCCAGCTGCTCAAGACAGCGGGCGCACAGACAGCATGCGTCGATGTTGTTCTCCACCCAGCCCCGGCCCTCCCCCAGAAACGCTTCCAGTACAGACAGAGCCTCTGCCCACCGGCAGTGGCTGTAGAGTTCCCGGCCGTAGTAGAATTGCTCTCTTGGCTCCAGCTCCTTCCCGCCAGCCAGCAGCGCTTGATAGATTCTCAGATTCCGGTCCGGGTCGGAAGGGCGGGTTTTGCGGTGGGTAACGGCAAAGTCCGCATAAATGACCTTTCCCACAGGCGTGACCGCCTCGTGAACGGCCCCTGCCCAGCCCATCCCGGTCCTGTTTTTAATGAGCCGTTCCCGGTAGTAAGAGAAGGTGACGCGTCCGCTCCCGTCAAAGCCGGTGTGGTACGGAGCCATAACCACCGAGACGGCAGGGTCCAGCGTCTCCTTCATGGCAAGGAATGCCTTCTGGTCTGCCTCCAGAAGCACGTCGTCGGCGTCCAGCCACATACAGTAGTCCATGGAGGCGTGAGAAAAGGATTCATTCCGGGCGGCGGCGAAGTCGTCCCGCCAGGGAAAATCAAAAATCAAATCCGTAAATTGAGCGGCAATTTCCCTGGTCCGGTCGGTGGAACCGGTATCCACCACAATGATCTCGTCCACCAGTCCGGCCGCGCTTTTCAGGCCCCGCTCCAGTACATCCTCCTCATTTTTTACAATCATGCACAGGCTGACGCTCGCCATAGCGGACCTCCTTAGGATTTATCGTGATATCGCTCACACCGACAGAAGTCGGCGTGAGCACATAGTTTTGACTTTGCAGGCTTGTGCTTATTCTACTTCGAAATCCAATTCGCCCTCCACATCGTGCTCCGGGCCTCTTGCCAAGTTTGACCCGTCCAGTCGGATGATGGTCAGAGAAGCTCCCGCTCCTCCGCCTACCAGGGCGGCGGCCCCGGCAAGAGTAGCCGGGTACATCTGAAGCGATATGGTGGAGTTTGCGGGCAGATTGACCGTGATCTGATTTTCAAAGTTGGTTGCGGAAATCACGGGGGCGATGGTAGACGCGGCGTTGCTGGCGCCGTTGATCACCAGCCGGGTTCCCATCAGCAGGGCCAGCGTGATATTCACATGGTAAGAGATCTGATAGACACCCGCCTGGGCCACGGTAAATATCGTGTTCCCGGCATTGGCGGTAATATCGGGAGGTAAAACCTGGGCGTTGGGCAGGGCGATGGGGGTGCCTCCCAACGCCACAGCGATCGTGCTGCCCTGGGTGTTGGCGGCAAAGGCGGCGGTAAGGCCGGGACCGAGGGGCCCGGTGGGGCCGGTGGGGCCGGTGGCCCCCGCAGCTCCTGTGGCTCCAGCCGCTCCGGCTGTGCTGACCGGACCAGCCGCGCCCTCCGGCCCAGTGGGACCAGTGGGGCCAGTGGGGCCCATTTCGCCCGTTGCACCGGGATTGCCCTGATAGCCCGTCATGCCTTGAACGCCATCTGGCCCGGTGGGACCAGTTGGGCCCGTCGCACCGGCGGGACCTTCCGCCCCGGTGGGACCGGTAGGGCCGGTGGGGCCGGTGGGACCTTCGGCAGGACCAGTGGGACCGACCGGCCCGGCAGGCCCGGCAGGTCCAGGAAGAACCGGGGCCTTCATGGCCGCGCTCAGCTTGGCGGTCAGCAGCGCCTGCTGCTCCATCACATCGGACAGGGTATCCTGTACGCTCCGATTGACGTTCATAACCTCCTCAAAGGCGGCGGCATCTTCCAGGCCCGGCAGGGCGCCCAGGACGTATTGCAGCTTTTCGCCCTCGGCGTTGAGGATATGGCTCAGGCTGAGCTCCTCCGCCGCGATGGAGGAGATGATCTCATTGAGGCTCCCCTCGCGGGTCAGCGGGGGATCAATTTGGGGAAACGTAGGCAGTGACATTGAGATATCCCTCCTCAACTCAGGCGGGTGATGGACAGGGTCGCGCCGGACGCGCCGGGCAGCAGCGTGGTCGGGGTGGATATGCCGAACATCTGCAGGGAAATGGTGCTCCCTGCGTTCAGATCCACTAAAATCTCATTAGAGAAATGGCTCAAGGACAGCAGCGGCGCCAGCGTGGATGCCTGATCGGGCATGTTGTTGATCAGCAGCCGCGTGCCGCTGGCCAGAGCCAGCGTGGTGTTGACGGTATAGGAAAGCTGATAGCGGCCGGAGGTGTTCACGGTAAACACAGTGTTGGCCCCGTTTACCGTAATGTCCGGAGAGAGCACCTGACTGTTCGGCAGGGGGACCAGGGTGCCCAATAAAGCAACATTCAGAACCGAGCCGCTGGTATTGGCGGCAAAGGCAGAGGTGGCGGTGACGCTGAGGCCGGTAGGGCCAGCGGGGCCGGTTGCACCGGTTGCTCCGGTGGGACCGGCAGCGCCAGTGGCCCCCGCCGCGCCGGCAGGGCCGGTAGCTCCCGCCGCACCAGTAGGACCGGTGGGACCCGTGGGACCCATGGGACCGGTGGCTCCGGTGGGGCCGGTGTCACCGTCAAGACCCAAAGAACCTTGCGGACCTGTGGGGCCAGTGGCTCCAGTGGCGCCGGTCGCGCCCGTTGCGCCCGTCGCGCCTGTTGCGCCCGTCGCACCGGCAGGACCGCCGGCAGGGCCCGTGGGGCCGGTAGGACCGGCAGGACCGGTGGGACCCTGCATGGGAGAGGCCGTCAGAGCGCCCTGCATCTTCGATTTCAGGAAGAGCTGGTTCTGAACGGCGGTCTCCAGCATACTGCGGACGCTCTCATTAGCGGCCAGCACGTCGCTGACCGTGGCGGGGGGGCCGCTGAGCCCCGGCAGGGTTCCGAGAATATATTGCAGCTTCTCGCCCTCGGCATTGAGGATATGGCTCAGGCCAAGTTCCTCCATGGCGATGGAAGAAAGAATCTGGTTGACCGCATCTTCCCGCTCAATCGGCGGGTCAACGGTGGGAAAGCTGGGCAGAGACATAAAAGAAAATCTCCTTTCAGACTGAGAATCTGTATTTACCGCCCTGGAACGCCGTCTGTCCGATCCTTTCTCCGTCATACTGCGCCGCTTTTCTTTACAATCCGGCAGGATTGCTGCGGAAACACTCCTCATCTGACAGAAAAATTCTCGTCCGCGACCATGGCTACAGATTCTGAAGCACTGCCGGAAGCATACCCGCCTCCGGCAAGGCGTTCACGGCATTTTATGCTGCTGCCGGGCGGCGGGTTCCCTGCGGAACCGCTCCGGTTCATCCGCATAAGATGGAACGGCGGCATGGAAAACCAGCCGCACACTTTCGTCCTGGTTCTACCGGGACGGCACAATGGAGTTTTCAATATGTCTATGCCTTCCTTTCCGCCCGACGGGGCGAATCTGACGCGGGAGGAAGCTCTAACGATGATCATCGCGTCCATCGCCATGGAGGAGCTGGCTTTGAGCCACATTCTCAATGCCGAGGGCGAGAAGCTGCAATATATTCTCGGAACCCTGCCGGGTGCAAAGCCCTGCGCCGGGCCTCAGGAGGTACTGGCGGTGAACCGGAGCGTCACCGCGCTGCTGGAAGCGGTAACGCAGAATCAGATGCTGCTGAAAAACAAGCTGGAGCGGGCGCTGGATGCCTGTCCTCCTCCGGCTCCGCCCTGTCCGCCGCCCTGCAAGCCGGATTGCAGGCCTCCGCATGGTCCGGTTTGCAGGCCGGACCCCTCCCCACCGTCCTGCAAACCTGCGTTCTGCGAAAAAAGCGCCCTTCGGCTGGCCGCCCAGCGAACGGGGCTGATGTGGAGCCGGGACTGCCGCCTGCCCTGGCGGCAGCTGGTCCGGCGGGGCGAGGATCTTCGCTGGAACGAGCAGGCCCCCAGCCAGATTCTGCTGAATCCGCAGAAGGCTTACGCGGTCCAGTACACACTGAATGTTCGTGCAGCGCGTCCGGCAGAGGAGACCGGATCTGTTCTCCTCCGGCAGACCCCCTGCGGCACGTTTACGGAGACCCTGCCCCTGTACTTCACTACAGAGTGCTTCACTGACCGTCCTCAGACGCTGCAATATGCCTCTGTGCTGTACCCCCGCGCGGACCGCGGCGGCGAGGCGGAGCTGTCCCTGGCGCTGGATGCCAAAGGTGCCTTGTGCGTGGAGCGGGCCGTAATGAACATCACAGAGCTCTGAAACGGAAAGGAGCGCCGGAATACCGGCGCTCCTTTCCGCCCCGCCAGACCGGCGCAGCGCTTTTCTCTCATCTTTGCCGAGGCCGGACCTCTATCACTCCACAGTATAACAATAATAATTTAATGATTATTATTAAATTATTATTGACAGACATGAATTTCCATGCTATCATCAATACGAGGTGATAGCTGTGAAATTTATTGAGAAACTCACAAATGAGCGATTTGCAAAGCCTGCCGCCCGGTTCATGAAATTTGTCTGCTATTTTGTAATTGGTCTTCTCGCTCTATGCACAGTCCTCAGCTTTATGGGCCGTCAAAGCTTTTCTCTCCATACACACACAGGAACCTTTCCTCACGCAATTTACGCAGAAGAGGATCACAACCCGCACTCCCGGGGTATGACTGTCTACATGGACGATGATATTCACGTATGGACAAACAGCCAGGACCAGATTGACCTGACGGTTCATATGGGACTTTCTCTCATGTATGCCGTCAATACAGTTCCCATCATGATTGCCTTCTGGTTTTTGAGCCGCGTATTTTCCAATATACACAGGGGCCAGATTTTCACGGAGCAAAACGCCTCCTGTCTGCTCTATTATGGATTGATCCAATTTTTGAGCGCTGTTTTTGTTCCATTTATCAAACTGCTGATCTGCTGGCTCGTCAACCTTGTCTCCAACGGAAGGGTGGCCATTGCCACAGGACGGTCGATGCTCGCCTTCATTCCCAGCATTGCCTTTATCGTAGCCGCATACATCATCCAATATGGGGTACGCTTGCAGGACGAGGCGGATCACACGTTATGATTATTATTCGGCTTGATCGGGTATTGGCAGATCGTAAAATGCGGCTGAACGATCTGGCGGCCCAGGTTGGCATATCCAACGTGAATCTCTCTTATCTAAAAACAGGAAAAGTAAAGGCCGTCCGATTCAGTACATTGGATGCTATCTGCAAGGTTCTGAACTGTCAGCCCGGGGATATTCTCGAATATGTCGAGGGGGAAGACTGACCTGACAGGGATTGCTGTTTCTCAAATATGCCGGCTGTATGTCTTGGGCGTACAACTCGACGCTCGCTTCATGCAAAGTGCTTTTCCCATGATGATGCGCGGCCATTCGATGTGGCCGGAAACAATCCAGCATACACGAATTGATTTCGCGCCCAGGGGCGCAAAACTCCTGCGGAGAGCTTCTTTGACAATGTGAAGCGGAGAGCGCACGCGCTCTCCGCTTCTTCAACGCTACAGGTCGTCCGCGTCCTGGACCGGGACCTCGTAAGGGTCCGCAGGGGTGCCGGTATAGCTGCCCTGGGGGTCTGTCTTGGCGGACTGCCAGATGGTCATTTCCATGGCCTTGCCCATGGGATCGATGGATTTCTTCCGCTTTTTTTCACTCATGGCAATTTCTCCCTCCCGCCCGGATATCGTTCCGGGTCCGGAGGTAGTTTGCCCCGAATGACCGCTAAATTTTCTTCTGATACCCCAGATACCGGCCCACCAGCTGGAAGCCAAGCTCTGGCATGATCCGGTTCATCTCATCGTCTGTACCCACGAAGAAGATCAGATCCTTCGCGCCCTGCCGCTTTCCCTCGTTGAGGAACCGGGTCAGCAGCCGCCGGTACAGGTCCTCGTGGTGCTGCCCGTCCTCGCAGCACAGGGCAAAGATCTCGTACAAACCGTCCTTGAAGCTGGTGGCCATGATCTCCCCGGCCACGCCGTCCTCCTCCGCCACGAAGATGGTCCACTCCAAAAGCTTTTCCCGGATCCGCTGGCAGTTCCAGAACATATCCGCCTCAATAGTCCGGTGGACCCGCTGGAATTTCTCAAAATTCTCCTCCGTGATCCGCTCCACGGACGGATCGTCCGGGACCGGGTCGTACCGGTCGAAGAAGAAGCTGTAGTTCTGGGCGTCGTCAAACTGCCGGAATCCCGCGCCCTTCGCCCAAGCTTCCGCTTCCCGGTTTTCCGCCGGGAAGCCTATGAGCCAGTCACAGCCGGGATACCGCTGCGCCAGATAGCCGGAAAGCTCCTCCAGCGCACCCGTGGTATCCCGACGGATGCAGCTGGTATAAAGCTGGATATAGTGATCCTCCGGCAGATGGTAATAGTGGAGCCAGCCCTCCACCGCGCCATCGGCCTGATAAAGAAGGATCTCGTCCTCCGGCTTTGAAAAAGCCTTCCTAGCTCTGGCGATAAAATCCTCCTTCGTCTTGATGCCGTCGAAAAAGACGGGATAGAAGGTCCGGGCGGGGTCCAGGGCCAATTCGTAAGCAAAATCAACGTATTTGTCGAAATCTTTCTCTTGCAGCGGGATCAACATTTTGTATTTTTCTCCTTTTATATTACCTTATGATATCCAAGGTATCTGCCTACATGGCGGAAGCCCAGCGACCGCATGATCCGGTTGGCCTCCTCCGCCGTATCCTCGAAGAAGGTCAGATACCGCGCGCCCTTCCGCTTCCCCTCGCTCAGAGCCCGGACCAGCAGCCGCCGGTACAGGCTCTCATGGAATTGCCTGTCCTCGCAGACCACGCCGAAAATACTGTAAAAGCCGTCCCCCGCGTCCAGGGCCATGACCTCCCCGGCTATGCCGTCCTCCTCCGCCACGAACAGGTCCCAGTTGGGGAGGTCTTCCCGGAGGCGCTGGCAATTCCAGTACATCTCCCCCTCGATAGAACGGTGGACCCGCTGGAATTTCTCAAAATTTTCTTCCGTGATCCGCTCCACGGACGGATCCTCGGGACCGGGGACAAACCGGTCGAAATGGAACGTATAGTACTGGGAGTCCTCCAGCAGCTCAAATCCCGCGCCCTTCACCCAGTCCAGCGCCTCCTGGTTCTCAGAAGGGAAGCCCACAGCCCATTCGCATCCGGGATACCGCTCCGCCAGATGCTCGGAGAGCTCCTGCAAGGCCCGGGCGGTATTCCGCCGGACACCACAGGAACGGTGGGCGATGTACCGGTCCTCCGGCAGATAGTAGTAATGGAGCCATCCCTCTGCCACGCCGTCCTCCTCGTAGAGAAGAATCTGGTCCTCCGGAAGGGATATCCCCTTCCGGGCGTCGGCGTCAAAGAGCGCCCGGGTCTTTACGCCGTCGTAGTAAACAGGGTAGCAGGTCCGGGCGGGGTCCAGGGCCAGTTCGTAGGCAAAATCAATGTATTTGTCAAAATCTCTTTCTTGTAAGGGTGTCAGCACGCCGTTTCTCCTCTTTACATCTCCTATACGGCGGAAACCGCCGCCTTTGCCCGGACGATGAGCTTCACGCCCTCCATCCGCTCGACCTGCACGCTCTCGCCCTTGGCTATGACCTCCCCGTCCGCGCTGCGGGCGGTCCAGGTTTTGCCGTCGATGTACACCGCGCCAGTGGAGTGGGCGTTGTTGACCGTCTCAGTGACGCGGCCCTCCATTTCCAGCAGACGGTCGGCGTTGGTCGCCACCTTGTGGGGATCGGCGTACTTTTTCGCCAGCGGACGGACTATGGCGGCCGTCAGGATGGACACCCCGACAAACACCAGCAGCTGCGCCTGTATTCCCGCACCAAAATAGGCTGCGAACACGCATATCAGTGCGCCCACAGCGCACCACACCGACACCAGCGCCATGGTGGACATCTCCAAAAACACCGCCAGCGCCATCACGCCCAACCAGATCCAAACCATAACATTTTCCATCGTGAAGCCCTCCTGTCTTTCATTTTATGTCTTTATTATACTATAAAACCCACTCCGCGTCAATGCGGGAAACCCATACGGGAGCCTGCCGGCGCGGCGTAAAAAACGCGTCCCTATTAAGTCTCTTTCGCTTCCGGCCGATAAAAATATTGGTTTTGAAGCCCCAATACGCGAAAGACAAGGAGAAGTTTATGAAAAATTATCGCTCGGTGATTGTACGCTGACCGGGAGGTTTGCGTATCAACAAAACATTGCCAAGCCTCCCAAAAAGATGTTTATTGACAACTTTCAGGAGGAAAATCCATTTGACCAGAGAAAACAAGCGAAAAACCTTTGAAAAGGGTTACTACAAGACCCATCCCTGCCGCGACAGCTTCACCTGCAAGGTCTGCGGGAGGCTGGTGGTTTCCGCGGGAGCTGGAAGCGAACACCGCAACCACTGCCCCAACTGCCTGCACAGCCTCCACCTGGACGTGGAGCCCGGCGACCGGGCCTCGGACTGCGGCGGAATTATGGAGCCCATCGCCGTCTGGGTCCGGAAAAACGGCGAGTGGGCAGTGATCCACCGCTGCCGCCGGTGCGGCGTACTGTCGTCCAACCGGGTCGCGGCAGACGACAACCCCATGAAGCTGATGTCCATCGCCATGAAGCCCGTGGCTCTCCCACCGTTCCCCCTGGAGCGGATCGAAGAGATGACAAACCAGATAAACGGCGGATAAGAAAAATCCCCCTGTGCCGCACAGGGGGATTTTTCAGCGTCACGGCCGGCGGCTCCGGGCGGGAGTCAGCTTCCGGCACCAGCCCTTCACATGCCACCCCACCGTTTCCCCCACCTCACGGGAGGCCACCATTTTATCCGCCAGCGTCAGAAGCCATGCCTCGGAGCTCTTCGGCCAGGAGGCCAGGGGGAACATATGGCTGGCAATGGCGTCCCGCTGCCGCTGATCCAGGTCAAACAGCCGCCCCGCCCGCCGGGCGGCGTGAGAGCCGTGGATGAAGGCGTGCATACGGCGCACCCGCTGCCAGCCGGAGTAGCGGTGCATATACCGCTTATGGCGCTCGCTCTGCCAATCGTAGCCGAAGAAATCATGCAGCAGGGCGGCCCGGGTCAGCGCCCGGACCCGCTCCTCCTTCAGCCCGAAGCGGCGGGCCAGCCGGTAGGCGCACTTGGCGGTGTCCACAGAGTGGATATACAGCGAATTTTCTCCGCCGTGGTGGGGGCAGTCCCGCAGCTGCAAAAACAGCGGGTGGCTGACAATATCTTCCGTTATTTCCTGAAAGCTCTGAGCCAAAGGAAACCCCTCCATTACGATCTGATATGTTCTTATTATACGTCTGCCGGGAGAACAAATGCAAGGGAAATATCTGGCGGGATTTCTTAATATTTCTTTAGCGCCGCGGCTCAGGCGAAGAGGCGGAGCGGGAGAAATTCCTTGCGTATTCCTGTCTCTTGGTGCATAATAGAACCAAATCAGGAAGGAGGTTCCCTCCATGAACAAAAAACGACTCCGCCAGATGACGGGGACGCTGCTGCGCCGCGTCACCACCCAGCCCGCCGCCCGCTGCCTCGCCCCCCATCGCGCCATGCTCCGCCAGATGCTGGAGGAGCAGAATTATCTCCAGCGCTTCGTCCCCCTTTTCGGCGGTGCGCGCATTGCCTGCTCCGATGTGCTCTCCCTGTGCCGGGAGGAGCTGGAGCGGCTGTCGCCGGAGCCGGAGGAGGGTTGGATTTCCTTTGCCTACGACTATGCCCGCAGAGCCATGTTTCAGGAACCGGACGCCCAGGACTGGCAGGAGCCCCACGGCGCAGGAGCCCTGTTTTTCCTCTCCCTTCTGCAGGTTCTCTTTGACGCCGAGCGGGCCGAGCTGCCGCCGGACCCCATGTGGGATCTGGCCCTGCTGGAGGAAGATGAGCTGGAAGGCAGCGCCCACCAGGACAGCTACCGGCTGTTTCTCCGGGCCTACCGGCGGGAGTACGTCTATGAGATGATGCGCCTGGGATTGGAGGCCACTCCCTGGCGGACTCTGGAGCACATCGCCGGGGTTCACCACGTGGCCCTCAGCGTGGCCCGGGACTTGAAAAGAGCGGGAGTGCCCATCGACCTGGCGCTGGTATCCGCCAGCGCCGCAGGGCACGATATCGGCAAGTTTGGCTGCCGCCCCGGGGAGCGGGTGCCGTACCTGCACTACTACTACACCGGTCTCTGGTTCCTCCGCCGCCACATGGAGGACGTAGGCTACGTGGCCGCCAACCATTCCGTCTGGGACCTGGAGCTGGATTATCTGTCAGCGGAAAGTCTGGCACTGATTTACGCCGACTTCCGAGTGAAACAGGAGCAGGGTCCCGGCGGCCGGGAGATTACGAAGATTTCCACCCTGACGGAGGCTTTCGATGTGATCCTGGGCAAGCTGGACGACGTCACCAACGAAAAGCGCACCCGCTACACCTTTGTTTACGCCAAGCTCCGGGACTTTGAGCGCTGCATGGAGCGTCTGGGCGTGGACACCGCCCTCTCCGGAAAGCCCCGGCCCACTCTTCCCCAGCCGGACGCGGCCCTCATGGACCCGCTTCAGGCGGTGGAGGCGCTGCGGATGCTGGGCGTGGAGCACAATCTGGCCCTTATGGGCCGCCTCACCGGCCAGCGGACCTTCGCCGGCCTGCTGGAGCAGGCCCGGGGAGAAACTGACTGGCGGCGGCTGCGGGCCTGTCTGGGCGTGTTTGAATCCTACTCCGTCTATCTCAGCCGCCCTCAGAAGGTCCAGACACTGACCTTCCTGTATGAGCTTCTGATGCACCGGGAGGGAGACATCCGCCGGCAGGCTGCGGCTCTCATGGGAGAGATCATCGCCCGGTTTCACGCCGGCTACGCCAAGGAGGTCCCCGCCGGACATGTTCCCGACGCCCGGGAGACCGCCGATCTGGACCAGTGGCGGCTGTATCTGGCCAAGCTCATCCGTCCGGACCGGAAGCTGATGGCCCAGCACCGCCGGTGGATCAGCTTTACGCTGAAAATGGTGGTCAACTCCCTGTTGGACAAGTGCGCCCCGGACCGCCGGGACCTGTTCCTTCAGGAATTTCTCCGCTATTATCGCCGTCCGGAGCGACTGGAGGACGAGACGGCCTTCCAACTGCTGGAAACGGCCACCGCCCTGCCGGTGGAGGTGCTGGCGGACTGCCAGCGCTATGACCTGCTCTCCTTCGCCCAGGCTCTGTCCGGGCGGAGGGATCTGACTGTGCGTACGGCAGCGGTGCTGCTTCTGGACTATCTCCGTCCCGCCATCACCGCCCAGGACGTGATTCTGGGCGCCCTGCGGGAGATCAATTGCCGGGATTGCCGGTCTCTGGCGCTGCTGCGGGAGCGGGTGATGGGGGACATCACCCGCCGGACCGAACCTCTGGACCTGCCTCGGGAGGCAGTGTCGGAGATCTTTCTGGACAACCTGAAGACCGCCACACCCTGGATCATCAAGGAGGTGAACATCCGCCTGCTGACCCAACTGGCCCGGAGCGGCGGCGGCGGCCTGCTGCACATTGCCACCCACCTGACCAATCTGGTGAAAGTCAGCGACCGGGTGACGGTCCGCCACGCGGCTGGCTCCGCCCTGCTGTCCACCGCCCCCCTGCTCTCGGCGGAGGAACGCAACGAGGTGGCCGTGGAGCTGTGCCGGGGCCTGGAAATCGGCCAGCAGGAGTTTGCCAAATACATCCCCGGCTACCTGGGCCGGTTCTGCCTGTGGCTGCCGCCGGTGCAGCTGGAGGAGATTCTCAGCGAGCTGGAGTCCTCTTTGTGCTCCTCCAATGCCAGGGTCGCCGCCGCCGCCCTGGACGCCGTGGGGGTGATCTACGAGGAGTACGACACCTACCGGGTCCGCTTCCCGGAATCCGACGAAATCTACCGCCGCCGCCGGGAACGGCTGCTGGGGATGCTGCTCAAAGCTCTGGCGGGTTTCCGCAGCCAGGTGCGGCAGGAGGCGCTGTTCATTCTGGGACGGCGCGTGTTCGGCTCCGAAATCCTGGGCCGCCATGAGAAGCGCCGGGCCTTCCTGCTGACCATGAAGAAGCTTCTGGTCCTGCTGCGGGAGGATCAGGGGGACGAGCTGACCTTCTACTACCGCGCCGCCATGCTGGGACGGCTGTACCGCTTCCTCACCGAGCAGGACATTCTTCACGACGGCTTCCATTTCGAGCCCCCCCGGCCTGTAGCCTTCTTCCCCGGCACCTTCGATCCCTTCACCCTCTCTCACAAGGGCATCGTCCGGGCCATCCGGGATCTGGGGTACGAGGTGCTGCTGGCCATCGACGAGTTCTCCTGGTCCAAGAAGACCCAGCCCCACCGCATCCGCCGCCGTCTGGCCTCCATCTCCACAGCGGACGAATTTCATGTTCAGATCTTCCCGGAGGACTTCCCGGTGAATATCGCCAACCCGGAAAATCTGGCAGCCCTCCGCTCCGCCTTCCCCGAACGGGACATCGCCATCGTAGCGGGCAGCGATGTGGTGGCAGGCGCCTCCTGCTACCGGCAGTCTCCGGCGGAGCACTCCATCCATACCTTTGACCACATCATTTTCCGCCGGGGGCAGAGCGGCCGGACGGACCCTCACGACTACAGCGCCATCACCGGCCGGGTGGTGGAGCTCACACTGCCCACCCATCTGGAGGAGATCAGCTCCACCCGTATCCGGGAGGCCGTGGATCAGGGCCGGGACATCTCCAACCTCATCGACCCGGTGGCTCAGGAGTTCATCTATCTCCACGGCCTCTATCTCCGGGAGCCTCTGGACAAGCCGGTGCTCCGGCTGGACGAGCTCCAGTTCCAGCAGGCGGCTGAGCTGACGGAGGAGCTGGAAGCCTCCCTCCGCGCCTCGGTGCTCTCCGCCCACCCGGACCTCGGGGAGCTGTGCGGCGCTCTGCGCAGGGCGGGAGACTGCCTGTGCGTCCTCCGCCGGGGAGAGGCAGCCCTTGGCTTTGCCAGCTTCCGGTGTCTGGAATCCCGCCAGCTGTTTTCCCGGCTGGGCAACGCCCAGCTGAGCGCCTTCATCCGCCGGGAAACCGGCGGACGGGTGCTGGTCATCAGCGGCATTTATGTCCCCAAGGGCCCCGCCCAGCTGGATCTGTGCCAGCTGCTGCTTACCGAGGTCCTCACCCTGGCACTGCGGCAGGAGTACACCTTCGCTCTTTACTGCCCTCTGGAGGCCACGGTGGCTTACGTCCGGGAAATTCTGTCCCTTCAGGGCTTCGTCGCCGCCCCTCTGACAGATCACGGGCAGGAGGTGCTCACCGTGGACATGCGCCGCCCCATTGTTCTCACCCGGAATATTGAAACCACCATCAAGGCCCCCTTCAACGCCAACCTGCGGGTTCTGGCCGCCGCGGCCAGTGCCCACCGGCGGCTGCAAAAGGCTTTGACGGAGATGTATCCGGGATGCCTGGTGCTGTCCATGTCGGCGGGAGTGGTGTACCAGCGGCTGCTGCGGCGGATCGCCGCCTGCAACGGCGTGTCCCCCCAGCCTACGTCGCCCCGGATGCTGGGGGAGTGCATCTGCGTACCCTTCGGCAAAATCCTCCGGGGGGTGGCGGTGCCCAACACCGTCACCAAGACGCTCCACACCGACAAGGTCTATGAGCCGGACCTGTCCCGCTACGCGGTGGAGGCCTACCCTTACTACCCCTCCCTGGCCGATCAGGTGAAGACCATCCGGGCTTTTGACCGGCCGGTGATTCTGGTGGACGACATGCTCCATGACGGCAAGCGCATCCGGGCCATCGCGCCGCTGCTGGCGGAAAATGGCGCACTGGTCCGGCAGGTGCTGGTGGGATACCTCACCGGCATGGGCCGGGACACCATGGAACAGCTGGGCTACCCGGTGGACAGCGTGTACTATCTGCCCAACCTGCGGCTGCGGTTTGTGGAGTCCACCCTGTACCCCTTTATCGGCGGGGACACCGTCCGCCGTCCGGAGCCTATGGCCGGGGGCCTCCATCCGGCAGTGAACCGGATTTTCCCCTATGCCGCCCCGGATTTCAGCGAGGACTGCGCCGACGGCTCTACCTACCGCCTGTCCCTGTGCTGCCTGGAGAACGCCAGGGACATTCTGCTGACCCTGGAGACGGAGTACCGCGCGCTCTACGCCCGGAATCTGACCCTCAGCCGCCTGGGGGAGGCGGTGATCCTGCCTCTGTGTCCGGACAAGGGCGGATGTATGTCCTACGACCTGAGCCGCTCCGCCTCCACCTATCTGGACAACGATATCGAAATGCTCAAGCGGCTGCAAGCCAATTTTAAAATTGTAATAGGATGACAGAAATGGAATACAATAAGTATAATGGCAGTGAAATATTCTTTCAGGACTTGTTCCCTGCCGGTCCTCCAGCGGGAGCGCCACCCCTCCGGGAGCGTTACCGGGTTCACCTGCTGGCCCTGGGGGACGTAGGCAGCACCCTGGCCATGGGCCTGCGGCTTCTGGGCGGAGGCAGAATTTCCACGCTGGGCATCTGCGACGTTCGGGAGGGTGTGCCCCAGCGGTGGGAGTTCGAGCTCAATCAGATCATCTCTCCCGGCGGGGACCGGTTCCCCCCGGTGGAAATCGTGGAGGCGGACCGGGTGCTGGACTGCGACGTGTTCCTGTTCTGCGCCTCCCGGTTTGTACCGGACACAGCGGTGAAGAGCGGGGATGTGCGCATGGCTCAGTATGAGCTGAACCGCCCTCTGGTGGTCCAATACGCCCGCATGGCCCGGGAGCGGAACTTCCGGGGACTGTTCTGCGTGGTCAGCGACCCGGTGGATCAGCTGTGCCGGGCAGCGCTGACGGAAAGCTGGAAAAACGAGGCCGGGGAGCGGGATGGACGGGGCCTGTCGCCCGGTCAGGTCCGGGGCTTCGGCCTGGGAGTGATGCATGCCAGGGCCATGTACTTCGCCGGGCGGGAGCCCCGCTTCGCCTCCTATCTCACCGAAGGGCGGGCCTTCGGGCCCCACGGGGAGGGACTGGTGATCGCCAACTCCATCCGCCGCTATGACAGCGGGCTGTCCGAAGAACTGACAGAGCTGACAAAGCGCGCTAATTTGCAGATGCGCGCCTGGGGGTACAAGCCCTACGCCGCCCCCGCCCTCTCCTCGGGGGCGCTGTCGCTGCTGGCCTGCCTGGGAGGGGAGTGGCACTACTCCTCGCTGTGGCTGGGGGACGTGTTTTTCGGCGTAAGAAACCGGCTGACCGCCGGAGGATGCGAGGTGGAGCGGCTGCCGCTCCCGCGGCCCCTGGCGGAACGTCTCCTGGAGACGGCGGAGCTGCTGCGCGGGATCGGATAAACATGGCGGCCGGTCAGGCATTGTTTGAAAAAATGCAAAGATTACGAATACAGGTTCTGAAAAGTTCACACTTATTTCACCGGTTTTTTTCGGAATGCCCTTGCATTTTGGAAAAGATTTTAGTATCATGCTATTCAGGAAACATTGGCTTTCTGAAAACACAATGTAACGGGAGGAAAACCTGACATGGACCATGCCAAGCCCCTGACCAATAATCAGGCCGTTCTCAGCTGGATTGACGAGATGGCCGGGATGACCCAGCCCGACAAAATCATCTGGATCGACGGCTCCGAGGAGCAGCTCGAGGCCCTGCGGGCCGAGGCCTGCTCTACCGGAGAGATAGAACGGCTCAATCAGGAGAAGCTGCCCGGCTGCTATCTGCACCGCACCGCCGTCAATGACGTGGCCCGGGTGGAGGACCGTACCTTCATCTGCTGCCGGGAGAAGGAAAACGCCGGTCCTACCAATCACTGGATGGACCCCCAGGAGATGTATCAGAAGCTTTTCAAGCTGTACACCGGCGCCATGAAAGGCCGGACCATGTATGTGATCCCTTACTCCATGGGTGTGGTGGGTTCTCCCTTCGCCAAGTACGGCATCGAGCTGACCGACTCTATTTACGTGGTGCTGAACATGTGCATCATGACCCGGGTGGGCGCTCATTCGGCGGAGCACCTGGACAGCGACTTCATCAAGGGGCTCCACGCCAAGGCGGACATTGACCCCGAGAACCGCTATATCGTCCACTTCCCCGAGGACAACACCATCATGTCCGTAAACTCCGGCTACGGCGGAAACGTGCTGCTGGGCAAGAAGTGCTTCGCTCTGCGCATCGCCTCCTATCTGGGCCGCCAGCAAGGCTGGATGGCCGAGCATATGCTGATTCTGGGCCTCCAGAATCCCGCCGGGGAAATCCGGTATCTTGCCGCCGCCTTCCCTTCCGCCTGCGGCAAGACCAATCTGGCCATGCTCATTCCCCCCGAGGCTTACCGGGAGAAGGGCTGGAAGGTCTGGTGCGTGGGCGACGACATCGCCTGGATCCGCCTGGGCGAGGACGGCCGCCTGTGGGCCATGAACCCCGAATACGGGTTCTTCGGCGTGGCTCCCGGCACCAATGTGAAGTCCAACCCCAACGCCCTGGCTTCCACCCGGCAGGGCACCATCTTCACCAACGTAGTCCATAATCTGGACGACAACACCGTGTGGTGGGAAGGCTTGGACAAGAATCCCCCGGAGCATGCCGTGGACTGGAAGGGCAATCCCTGGAATGGCAAGGAAAGCACCGAGAAGGGCGCTCATCCCAATTCCCGCTTCACTGCCCCCGCCAGGAACTGCCCCTGCATCTCCGATCAGTTTGACAGCCCTGCGGGCGTACCCCTGAGCGCCATCGTGTTCGGCGGCCGCCGGGCCAGGACCGCTCCCCTGGTGTATCAGGCCCGCAGCTGGGAGCATGGCGTGTTCGTGGGCTCCATCATGGCCTCTGAAACTACCGCCGCCGCCGCAGGCGCCGTAGGCGTGGTCCGCCGGGACCCCATGGCCATGCTGCCCTTCTGCGGCTACCACATGGGCGACTACTGGCAGCACTGGCTGGACATGGGCAAAAAAACCAGCCCGGAGAAGCTGCCCAAAATCTTCAACGTCAACTGGTTCCGCACCGACGAAGAGGGCCGCTTCATCTGGCCCGGCTTCGGCGATAATATGCGGGTGCTGGAGTGGATTATGAAGCGGGCGTTCGGCGAGGCCGAGGCCGTGGACACGCCCATCGGTTTCCAGCCCAAGGCCGGGGACATCAATCTGGAGGGTCTGGACATCAGCCGCGAAACGGTGGAGGGCCTGTTGGGCGTGGACAAGGCGCTTTGGAAGGAAGAAGCCGAAGGCATCCGGGAATATTACGCCAAATTCGGCGATAAAGTGCCCGCCGAGCTGCTGCGTGAGCTGGAAAGCCTGGAGAACAGCCTCAAGTAATTTGTTTTCCCCCGTACCCCTGCGGCCCCGAAGCCGCAGGGGTACTTCCCCATTTTTCACACAGAAAGGAGAACCTTTATGCATACCATTCGCAACAGCGCCATGACCGTGACCATCGACGAGGTGGGAGCGCAGCTCCAGTCCATCACTTCCGCCGATGGCACAGAGTACCTCTGGAACGGCGACCCCGCCTATTGGACCGGCCGGGCTCCCATTCTGTTCCCCTACGTGGGCCGCCTTACAAACGACCGTTATACATACGGCGGAAAAGAATACCAGATGACCCGCCACGGCTTCGCCAAGCGGGCCGCCTTCTCCGTTCTGGCCCAGGGCAAGGATCACATCACCTTCCACATGGAGGATACCCCCGAGAGCCGGGAGATCTATCCCTTCGCCTTCCGCTTTGATGTGTCCTACGTTCTGGAAGGCAGCACCCTGGTGATTGTTTACGCCACGGAGAACATGGATGGAAAGATCATGTATTTCGGTCTGGGCGGCCACCCCGGATTCCGGGTGCCCCTGGAGGAGGGCAGGCGGTTTGAAGACTACCGCCTCACCTTTGCCCAGCCCTGCCAGCCCAGCCGGGTGCTTCTCAGCGATAATTACATGCTCAGCGGCCACGAGGCTCCCTACCCCCTGGAAAACGGCGTGGATCTGCCTCTGTACCACGGGATGTTTGACGACGACGCCATTATTCTCAAAAACTTTGCCCGGGGCGTCACGCTCTCCGCCGGGGAGGGCTCCCGGGGCCTGACTCTCTCCTGCCCCAAGATGCGCTACATGGGCATCTGGCACCAGCCGAAGACCGATGCGCCCTACGTGTGCCTGGAGCCCTGGGTCAGCCTGCCCTCCCGGGACGGCGTGGTGGAGGATCTGAGCCAGCAGTTTGACCTGATCTCCCTGGCCTCCCGGCAGCGGTATGAAAACCGCTGGACAGTCACCATTTTCTGAGAATCTGTTCAGGAGCTCCCGGAGCAGGGCGGAGAAGTCAGGACAGCGCCGAAGGAGGAAAGAACTGTGGTAAGACCAAAAGATGTCGTCAATCAGTGGGTCGATGCTTTCAACAGTCACGACGCAGAAGCCATTGCAAGCCTGTATCACAGCAATGCGGAAAATCACCAGGTGGCAAACGAGCCAGCCGTCGGAATTGACGCAATCAGGGAGATGTTCACGTCAGAGTTTGCATCGGCGGATATGACGGCCATTGTGGAAAATATTTTTGAAGACGGGCAGTGGGCAATCTTGGAATGGAGAGATCCGCTGGGGCTGCGCGGCTGTGGATTTTTCCAGGTGGTCAACGGGAAAATTTTGTTTCAGAGAGGATACTGGGATAAGCTTTCATTTTTGAAGCAGCACCATCTGCCCATAGACTCGTTTTCCTGAAAAATGTTTTCCCTTGCGGAACCCTGAGGGTGATGCGGCGCGAAGGAAACTCCGCGCCGCATTTTTGCCTCTGGCGGAAAATTCTGGTTGACAAATGTATACCTGCGTGCTATATTGTAGGTAGACACTCGTATACCAGCAGAAAGGAGCTGATGCCGGTGGAAAAACAGATCAGTCTCTCTGACAGCGAGTGGAAGCTGATGAACCGCCTTTGGGAGCGAAGCCCCATGACGATCATGGAGCTGACCGCCGCACTGCGGGCGGAAACCGGGTGGGCGAAAAACACCGTCATCACCATGCTCTCCCGGCTGGAGGCCAAGGGCGCGGTGCGGCCGGAGCAGGGAGAGCGGGCCAAGCAGTACCACCCCGCGCTGGAACGGAAGGACGCGGCCCGGACAGAGACGGAAAACTTCCTGGGGAAGGTTTACAGCGGCAGTCTTGGCCTGATGATGAGCGCCTTGGTGGAGAGCCGGGGCCTGACGGAGGCGGATATCGCCGAGCTTTCCGCCATTCTGGAGAAAGCAGGTGGCGGAGCGGGATGAGCGAGGTTCTGATTGCTTCCTCAGCACTGATTCCGGCGCTGCTGATTCTGCGCCGGATATTCCGAAAGCGAATCTCCCGGCGGCTGCAATACGCTCTGTGGGGACTGGTGCTGGCGCGGCTTCTGATTCCGGTGAACCTTCTGCCGGCGGCGGATTTCAGCATACTGTCCGCTGCACTGCCTGCCCAGGCGCAGGTGGCTGAGCGAATGGAGCGCCAGCCGGTCTATGTCCTCCCCGTTTCCGTCAGCGAAGGTTCTCCGGCGTCTGCCGTATTCCAGCCGGACTGGGCCGCCGCGCTGCACATTGAGGGCCGCTATGACGTAGTCACGCCGGAAAACGAGAGTTCCGCCGCGATGATATCCTACGCCTTCACCCTGACAGAGGTTCTGGAGCTGACGCGGAAGGCCGGTATGGGCTGCATGGCTCTGTGGCTGGCGGCGTCCAACCTCCGCTTGTGGGCACAGCTGCGGCGGCGGCGCATTCCTCTGGAGCTTCCGGCGTGCCGGTATCCGGTATATCTGGTGGAGGAGGGAATGCCCTCCCCCTGCCTGTTCGGATTATTCCGGCCCGCCGTGTACCTGACCCCCGCCGCCATGGAATCGGAAGACGGCCTGCGCCATGTTCTGGCACATGAGGAGGCCCACGGGCGGCAGCTGGATCCCCTTTGGTGTCTGCTGCGGGGAGTGTGCCTGACGGTATATTGGTTTGACCCGCTGGTGTGGCTGGCCGCTCTGGCGTCCAGGGAGGATTGCGAGCAGTCCTGTGATGAGCTGGCTCTGAAAAAACTGGGGGAGGCCCAGCGCGTCCCCTACGGCCGGACCCTGCTGCGGCTGGTCCCGGTAAAAAGAGCGGCGGGCGGCGTCATGCTGGCGGCCACTACCATGACCTCGGATAAGAAACGGCTGAAGGAGCGAATCACCCGCATCGCGGAAAACCGTAAAATGAAGAAAGCGGCCTTCTGCACCTCTCTGACAGCGGCGGCTGTGATCTGCGCCGTCACCTTTACCGGGTGCGCCAAGCCGGAGCTTCCGGCAGAGGGCATTCCCGGGGACAACCCGCCGGCGCTGTCCATCTCCCTGACCGGCCTGACTCCCTTCAAGCCGGTACGGGTGGAACTCAAGGAAGCCCCGGACACCGTTCACCACCAGGAGGACGGCTTCCACGGAAACCACCATGGCAGACATCAGGAGGAGCGGTGTCTGCTGTGGGCCGGCAGCAGGACGGCGGGCGGCCGCTGCACCCTTGCTTGGAGTCACGAGGGCAGCGTCTATGTTTCCCTCTCTTACAGTACTTCCGGCAGTTTCCCCACGGATTATTTCCTGAGCTTCCCGGAACAAGAGTACTGCGAGGAGCCGTTTACCGGCCTGCTGGGCTATGACGGATTGAAAATTTCCTATAACGAGCGGCTGGCAGCGGGCGAACGTACCGTCAACGACTACTATGTCTTTGAGGAAAGTCCGTCCGGTGTGGAGATATATCTGCTGGCCAGGACCTTCGGCCTGTCGGAAGCCGCCGACATGGACGGCGACGGAGCGCCGGAGCTGATTGCCTCCGACGGACAGGAGAGCTGTCAGATGATTTTCCGGCGGGACGGACAGCTCTATGAGGCGGATATCAGCGCTTTGGTGCACGAAAACTGGCCGGAGGCGGACAGTTCTGTCATGACGTTCTCCTGGTCCGGAGAGGAGAAATGCCTCCATATCCAGGGGATGCTCACCGGAGGCGAAGCCGCCGGCCGGCAGCTCCGCTTTGACGGTAAGAATCTGCGGCTGTATAATTTGGAATCACTTCAATAGGAGGAAATACTACCATGAAAAATCTGCCCACAGCAAAAAAGCCCCGGAGAAGGCGTACACTGGTCCTGCTCTTTGCCTGCCTTACGGCGCTCGCCCTGATGGTCCCCGCCCTGGCCCACGGCCACCACGGCGGCCGCCGGGGACAGACCCAGGTGACGGTCTGCGCCGTAGCAGGCTGTGAGACGGCGGGCCGCCATGTTCACAGCGGCGTAACCTACTGCGGCTACGCCCACGAGAGCGGCGTGTGCGACGGCCTGTGCCTGGCCCTGTGCACCGTGGAGGACTGCGAGATTGCCGGACGGCATGTCCACAGCGGCGTGACCTACTGCGGCAGCTGCCACGGGGACGGTTTCTGCGACGGCCGGTGCCTGACCCTGTGCGCTGTAGAGGGCTGCGCCATCGCCGGACCGCATGTCCATGACGGCGTGACCTACTGCGGCAATCACCACGAGGACGGCTACTGCGCAGGATACTGCGCGGCTGCCCCCGCTGGCAGCCGCCGGCATGGCTGCTGCCACTGAACGGTATGGAGCGGAGAATTCTCCGCTCCATATTTTTCTTGACAGTTTGCATTATTTGTATTATATTATATAATACAAAGGAGGCGAAGCCATGCTGCTGCGGTTGGATTTTCACAGCGACGTCCCTATTTACCAGCAGATCCGGAATCAGGTGGTGGCCGCCATTGCCTCGGGCGAGCTGAAGCCAGGAGAGCGTCTGCCCACCGTCCGCGCCCTGGCGGAAGAGGCGGGAATCAATATGATGACCGCCAGCAAAGCATATCAGCTGCTGAAAGCGGAGGGGTATGCCGCCACTGGCCGCCGCGAGGGAGCCGTGGTGCACCTGCCGGAGGGGGGCGCAAATCCGGAAACACTGGAGGGTCTGCGGCTGAGAATCTGCGAGCTTCGGCTGGCGGGGATGGGAAAGGAAGAAATTCTGGCGCTGTGCGGGAAAATTTTTGACGGGGAGGCGTGTGGAAAATGACGTTGTTCTGGGCGCTGGTTTCGTGGGCGGTGATGCTGCCGGTGCTGCCCATTGTGTATTCTCTGCAAAAGAACGAGTGCAGGCCGAAAAAGAACCTCATCGCCGGTGTGACCCTGCCCTACGAAGCCCAGGAGGATGGAGAGGTGCACGCTCTGCTGGAGCAGTACCGGAAGGAACTGAAGGCCGTGTGCCTGGGGATGCTGGCGGCGGTGATTCCCAGTCTGCTTTTCAAAAGCGTGGGACTATTCCTGACCTATTACATCCTCTGGGCCATAGCCCTGGCCGCCGTGTTCCTGATTCCCTACATCCGGTGCAACCGGTCTCTGCAAAAGCTCAAAGTGGAGCGGGGATGGCGGCAGAGCCGGGAAACGCCGCAGGTGGTCACAGACCTGAAAGCCGCGGCGGAGGAAATGCGGCGGCCCTCCCTCTGGTGGTTTTTGCCTCCATTTCTGCTCAGTCTGGTCCCGCTGCTTTTTGACCGGAGCATCTGGGGAATATGGGTGCTGGACGCGGCGCTGGTGCCGGTGTTTTATCTCTGCTGCCGGTATTTATACCGCAATCGCGCCGAGGTCGTGGATGAGGACAGCGGGAGAACATTGGCCCTGACCCGGATCAGGCGGTACAACTGGAGCAAATGCTGGATCACTCTGGCGTGGGCCACAGGGCTTTTCAATCTGGGACTGTGGCTGACTCTGGAGCATATTTGGCTGTGCATGGCAGTAATTCTGGCCTATGGGTTCACTGGCTGTATCACAGTCATCCGCATCGAGTTCCGGGTACGCCGCCTGCAGGAGAAACTGACGGCGGACAGCGGACGGGGATACTATGTAGACGGCGATGATCACTGGATCTGGGGGATGATCTACTACAACCCCAACGACACCCGCCTGACGGTCAACGCCCGAGTGGGCGTAGGCAGTTCCCTGAACATGGCCCGGCGGCCTGCGCAGATCATCATGGGGCTGCTGCTGGCGGTGCTGCTGGCATGTCCGCTGTGCGGCGTGTGGATGCTGGGGATGGAGCGGGCTCCGGTGGAGCTGGAGATCACGGACACGGAGCTCACGGGGTCCCACTTCGGCAGGCACTGGAGCGTGGCGCTGGCGGACGTGGCGGAAATCGAGGTGATCGAGACACTGCCCCGTCTGAGCAGGATCATGGGTACGGGAATGGAAACCGCTTGTACCGGGCAGTTCAGCAGCAGCCAATGGGGCAGGGTGACTCTCTGCATAGACCCCCGCGTGGGACCCTGGCTGCTGGTGAAGCAGAACGATGGAGAGCTGTTCCTGTTCGGGGCCAGCGAAGAGGGCAGGACGGCGGAAACTGCCGCAAAACTGCGATAGAAATTTGGAAGGGGAGCCGGCTGACGCCGGCCCCCTTCTATTATTTCTCAGCCGCAGGACGGCATAACGGTGCGTTGGCACAGCCCTTGCAGCCACAGCCGCAGCCGCCCTTGCCAGTTTTCCTGTCCCTGACCAGCCTTACCACGACGGCAGACACAATCAGGGCCAACGTCAGTGTTACCGCGATATATCCCAGATGGGAAAATATGTATGCAAACACGAGATACAACATCCTTTCCTTATACGTTTGCTGCGGAGCGCCGGTTGAGACGGATCGCTCCTCCGCTCTCCTTACAGGGGCGAAACAGCAGATACAGCAGACCAGCCAGCAGGATCAGTGCAATGACAGTAAAAACGCTGAAGGACACTTCCCCTGTAATCAGACCGCCGGTCTGGTAGACGATCATGGCAACAACGTAGGCGAAACCACACATATAACCGATAGCTCCCCAGGTCCATCTGGCGCTGTTCATTTCCCGCTTGATGGCCCCCATGGCGGCAAAGCATGGTGCGCAGAGGAGATTGAAGATCATGAAGCTGTAGGCGGTGAGAGCGGAGAAGTCCGCAGCCACCAGGGACCACAGGGGGCTGCTGTCGCCGATCAGTTCATCGCTCTCGCCCGCGTAGTGGTAGAGGGTGCCAAGGGTCGCGACCACATTCTCCTTGGCAATCAGGCCGGTAAAAGTCCCCACGGCGGCTTTCCAGGCCATCTCGCCCTTCCAGCCCAAGGGGTAGAAAATCCAGGCCAGCGCACTGCCGGCTACAGCCAGGATGGAGTCGTTGTTGTCCTCCACCATCGCGAAGCCGCCCGCCGTAAAGCCGAAGCCCTGGAGAAACCACAGCACAATGGAACTGAGCAAAATTATGGTACCGGCCCGTTTGATGAAGCTCCACCCCCGCTCCCAGGCGCCTCGCAAAACGCTGCCGGGATCAGGGACGTGGTAGGCGGGCAGCTCCATGACAAAAGGGGCGGGTTCACCGGAGAACACCCGGAACTTTTTAAGTATCACTCCAGAGACAATCACCGCCGCTGCGCCAATAAAGTAAGCGGAAGCGGCCACCCACCAGGCTCCCCCGAACAGCGCTCCGGCAAACAGGCCGATGACAGGCATTTTTGCTCCGCAGGGCATGAAGCCGGTGGTCATGACGGTCATCCTCCGGTCTCGATCCTGCTCAATAGTCCGGGAGGCCATGATGCCGGGCACTCCGCAGCCCGTGGCCACCAGCATGGGGATAAAGCTCTTGCCGCTCAGGCCGGCACGCCGGAAAAGCCTGTCCATGATGAAGGCGATCCGGGCCATATATCCCACGTCCTCCAGCACGCACAGCAACAAAAACAACACCAGCATTTGAGGCACAAATCCCAGCACCGCGCCCACCCCGGCCACGATGCCCTCCTGAATCAGACCGTAGAGCCAGCTTTCCTCCGCCACGCCCGCAGCTCCCAGGACAACGTCAAACCAGCCCGGAACCCACTCGCCGAAGAGCACGTCGTTGGCCCAATCGGTAGCGGCGGTACCGATGGAGACGGCCCACCCGCCCATGGAGACCGCGTACACCAGGGCCATCACCGCCGCAAAAATAGGCAGCGCCAGGATACGGTTGGTAACAATGCGGTCAATGCGGTCAGAGACAGTCAGCTCTCCGCCGTTTCCGTGACGGAAGCAGCTGCCAGCGATGGCTCCGGTCCAATCATACCGCTGAGCGGTAATGATGCTTTCCGCGTCCTCGTCCAGCTCTCCTTCACAGGAGGCAATGGTACTCTCTATGTGGTTCATCACCTCGCAGGTAAGGTCCAGCTGTTCCCGGACCTTTTCATCTCGCTCAAAAAGCTTGATGGCGTACCAGCGCCGCTGTTCCCCGGGGAGAGCCTGCAAAGCCAGCTCCTCAATACGGGTCAGAGCACACTCCACGCTCCCAGAAAACCGGTGGGGCGGCAGAGATGCCTTACCGCCTGCCGCCGCGACAGCCCGCTCCGCCGCTTCCACGACGCCCTCTCCCCTGACAGCGGAGATTTCCGCCACCTCACAGCCCAGTGCGCCGGCCAGCTTTCCGGCGTTCAGGCTGCCGCCGTTCTTTCGTACCACGTCCATCATGTTCACAGCTACCACTACAGGGATGCCCAGCTCCATCAGCTGAGTGGTCAGATAGAGGTTTCGCTCCAGATTGGATCCGTCAATGATATTCAGTATGACATCGGGCCGCTCCTGCAGCAGATAATTCCGGGCCACCACCTCCTCCAGGGTGCAGGGAGACAGAGAATAGATACCGGGCAGATCGGTAATGACAACGTCTTTGCGGCCTTTCAGCATACCTTCTTTCTTTTCCACAGTAACGCCGGGCCAGTTGCCTACATATTGGTTTGCCCCTGTCAGGGCGTTGAACAGAGTAGTTTTTCCGGTATTAGGGTTGCCCGCCAAGGCAATTTGGATGCTCATGAGAAATCTCTCCTTTCCTGTCGTACCTTTTCCTTATAGAATTAGTATGGACGAATCACGTGGCGCAGGTCCTCCCACTTTCCATTTCGGGCAGCCCCGAGGAAAGGAACCCCATTATTGCACCTCGATCATTTCTGCGTCCGCCTTCCGCAGTGTCAGCTCATAGCCCCGGACTGTCACCTCCACTGGGTCCCCCAGAGGAGCTGTCTTACGGACGTAGATGTCCACCCCTCTGGTGATGCCCATATCCATCACGCGCCGCTTCACTGTGCCCTCCCCATAGAGCTTCACCACACGGACGGTGGAACCAATTTTCGTGTTTTTCAAGGTTTTCATTATCATTCCTCCTAAATCAGAATTTTTGCGGCCATATCCCGGTTGACCGCCACCCGGGTCCCCTTGATCTCCGCAATGACGTTTCCGCCAATGACGGCAATCACAGAAACCTTTCCTCCGGCTACAAAGCCCAAATTCTCCAGAAACCGCCTTGTTTCCGGCTTTCCGCCAATTTTCCGGATCCGTCCGCTCTCTCCCGGCCGCGCCATGGTCAACGGCATCCCGTTCAGCCCCCTTAGTAGTATACGCTTACTTTAGTTAGCTGCAATTAACTTGCAGCCATAGGTTAGCATATCCTAACCAAATTGTCAAGAAAAACCTCCCCGCACTTTTACAATTCATAAAAAGCATCAAATCCAAACGCTATGACCAGAGGTTTCCTTGTGGAAAACCGCCAACAGTATGCCCCGGCGTACCTGATATGAAAAAACTGCGTACTTGCGGAATGGAGCGGCATGGGGTAAAGTGGCAGAAATACAACAGAGAGGAGCACCGTTATGCACTTTACCGGAACCATCTGGAGGCCGCCTTACGAAAGCGGCTCCCTGCTCATCGAAGTCACGGCGGGCTGCACCCACCACCGCTGCAAATTCTGCACCCTTTACGACGGGCTGCCCTTCCCCTTCCGCATGTCGCCCCTGGAAGACGTGGAGGCGGATCTGCAAGAGGCCCAGCTGTACGAAACCGGCCCTCTGGAGCGGCTGGGCCTGAAACTCCAGGGACTGGACCGGCCGGAGGGGGTTCGCCGGGTCTTTCTGACAGGCGCCAATCCCTTCGTGCTGAAAACAGCGCGGCTGGAGCGCATCGCCGGTCTGGTCCGGACCTACTTTCCCTTGTGCGGCTCCATCGGCTGCTTCGCCCGGATCACGGATGTGACGGAGAAAACGGAGGATGAGCTGATCCGTCTGGCCCGGGCAGGATATGATGGGATCACCATCGGTGTGGAGACCGGGGACGGCGAGGCCCTTGCCTTCATGGACAAGGGCTACGCCCCGGAGGACATCCTCACCCAAACCCGCCGCCTGGACATGGCGGGCATCGGGTATCACTTCTTCTACCTGGCCGGCATCGCCGGGGCGGACAGAGGCGTGGAGAGCGCCCTCCGCTCCGCGGAAATCTTCAATCAGACCCACCCCCGCCGCATCGGCTCCTCCATGCTTACCGTCTTTCCGGAATCCCGTCTGTACCGGGAAATTCTCGACGGAAACTGGCGGGAGGCCGGAGAGCGGGAGAAGCTGGAGGAGGTCCGCACCCTGGTGGAGAGCCTGGACATTCCGGTGATCTTTGCCGCTTTGGGCGCGTCCAACGCCGTCAACCTGGAGGGCCGCCTGCCGGAGGAGCAAGAGGTCCTGATTTCCCGACTCAACGGCGTCCTGTCCCGGTACAGCGAGAGGGAGCTGCGCCGCTATCGGGAGCAGCTGCCGCACCTGTAACGTATCTGTACCGGCAGTACGGAAGATGCGAATTTCGTCACCCTGCCAGATTCCGGATTTGCTTTTCCCGGCGCTTTATGGTAAACTGATAACAATATCTGCCGGGCCCGGTCCGGCGGGAGGGAGATTACCATGGAGAGCATCGACGTCAACTACGGCCGCCTCAAGCGCTACGACACCACCCGGCCTCCGCTGCGGCAGCGGAAGATCTTCACCGCCATTCTTCGCTCGCTGTGCGGCCTGAGCATGCTGGGACAGGACTACCGGATCGAGAAAATCAATATGGAGGGCCTCAAGCCTCCCTACATCCTGCTGAGCAACCACATGTATTTTGTGGACTTTCACCTCTGCTCCATCGCCACCTGGCCCCATCCGGTGAACAACATCGCCACCATTGACGGCTATTACCGCCGTCCCTTCATCATGGAGTGGCTGGGCTGCCTGTGCAAGCGGAAGTTCACCACCGATATGACTCTCCTCCGTTCGGTGAAAAAGGTCCTCCATGACTACGGGGACATCCTCTGCATGTACCCTGAGGCCCGCTATTCCCCCATCGGTACCACCGCCATTCTCCCCGACTCTCTGGGAAAGCTGGTGAAGCAGCAGGGGGTCCCGGTGGTGGTGCTGCTCCATCATGGCAACTATCTCCACACCCCCTTCTGGAACTACCGCCAGCCCCGGAAAGTCCCTCTCTACACCACCATGACCCAGGTGCTCACCGCCGGAGAAGTGAAGGAGAAATCCGCCGGAGAGATCGGCGAGGTGATCCGCCGGGCCATGGAGTACGATGAGTACCGCTGGCAGAGGGAGAACAACATCCGCATCACGGAGCCCTTCCGGGCGGAGGGGCTGCACAAGGTGCTCTACCAGTGTCCCCGCTGCCTGACAGAGAGCCGGATGGAGAGCCGGGGAGCCCGTCTGCGCTGCACCGCCTGCGGCAAGGAGTGGGAGATGGACGAGCTGGGGGTTCTCCGCGCCCTGGAGGGGGAAACGGAGTTTGCCTGTCCGCCGGACTGGTTCGAGTGGGAGCGGCGTCAGGTCCGCGCCCAGCTGGAGGCGGGGACATATCATTTCGAGGACGAGGCGGAGGTCTTCTCCCTGCCCAACGCATGGCGGTTCCAGAAGCTTGGGAAGGCCAGACTGATCCACGACATGGAGGATGGCTTCATCGTGGAGGGAACCTACAACGGCTCGCCCTACCGCATTCACCGGCCGCCTCTGGGAATGTACGGACTGCATATTGAGTACGACTACTGCTACATCCGGCCGGATGACTGCGTGGACATCTCTACCGGCAACGACAGCCTCTACTGCTACCCCACCCGGCAGAACGTGGTGACAAAGCTGAGCTTCGCCACGGAGGAGCTCTATAAGATCAAACGCGCCGCGCGGGAGCAGGTCCGGCCGGAAAGGTCCGGGAAACGGGAATAGGCCCGCTTGCATTTTTCCCCCGGAGTGGATATAATAGAGGCAACTTTTCAATGAAGGAGAGACAAAGCGTGATTAAACACATTGTCATGTGGAAATTCCAGCCCGGTACGGAGGAGGCCATGCATGAGTTCCTGGCGGGCCTGCGGGCGCTGAAAGGCAAGATTCCCCAGATCAGGGAGCAGGAGGTGGGCGTCAGCTGCGTGCCCGGCGGTTATGACGCGGTGCTGACCTCCGTGTTTGACTCCCTGGAGGACCTGGAGCTCTATAAAAAAGATCCCCGCCATGTGGAGGTGTCGGAGAAGTGCAAGGCCATCCGCACCAGCCGCGCGGCGGTGGATTACGAGGTGTAGCCCATGGCGGCGCGGTTGGACAGCTTCGGTCTGACGGAGCTGGCCGCCCGGCCGGAGGACGCCTTCCGTCTGGCCGGACTGGCCATGGCGGAGGGACGGCGGATCCCCGGTTACGGCGGTGACTATTATTTTTACCGGATAGGCGACGCGGCCGCCGTGATCCGCACCCGCCTGGACCCGGAGAGCGGGGAGGAGGAACTGCTGGGCATGGACACCCACGCCGCCACCGCCTGCCAGTGGGTCTGCCGGATGGTGAAGGATGTGACGCCGGAGGACGCCGGCCCTCTCAGCCGCCGGGTACTGATCAGACGGGAGGGCGGAGAGGAACTGGCGGTAGTGGATTTGCTTTGCGCCGACGTACTGCCGGATCTCCGGGAGGGGGACGAGCTGCGCCTGGGTATGGCGGGCTTTCCGCTGCGGATTGCCTACAGCGAGGGAGCCTGCGCCGGCGTGGTGGAGGCCCAGCGGGAGACGGTGCTGCTGGAGGGCACAGTGAAAGACGCCCGGGTGGGGGAGACCTACCTGGGCATGGAGCCGCTGACCAGATTCGTCAGCGTCACCGTTTCCACCAGGATGGGAGACGTGGAGCTGTGCCATCCCATGGAGCTGGTGGCGGAGGATCAGCGGGACCTGGTGAAGCCGGGGGCGGTGGCGTCGGCGCTGTGCGTCCTCTCCGGGGACTGCGCGGTGGGCGAATACGCCGGCGGCCTGGTTTTTGACGAGGAGCGGAATCTGACGGCGCTGGCCGCCTTTTTCCGGGACGGCGGCGTCCAGCGCCTGCGGCCTCTGCTGCACAGCGATGGGGCGTGCACCTTCCTGGAAAACCGGCAGGAGGGACGGGAGAACGCCTTGGCGCTGCTGTCCCTCGTACAGCGGGATCTGGCGGAGGCGGGCATGACCGTCCGCGCCTCCGGCGTTCTGACAAACGCGGGCATGCGCGGACGGCGGTGCCTCCTTCTGGGAAACCGGGAGGGCTTGGCCTTCCTGTGCCTGCCGGAGCTGGACAGTCTGGGCCGTGTGCGGGAGCTCCTGATTACCAACGATCCGCAATATGACTTCGAGGTCCTGCCGGACTGAATACGGCAGTCTGAGCCGCCCCGCATCAGCAGGGCGGCTCAGACTCTGTGTATCAAAAAATTGGCTGCTCGCTTTTTCGACAGCCTAGACCCTCTCCGTTACAAAATGAATGAATGCCGCCGCCGCTTCCTCGTCCGGCACCCGGGCGGTATACATCTGGTTGCCCATGGCGGGGGCAATGAAATCCGGCCTCCGTTCGCACATGACAATCCGGCTTCCAAAGTGATCGAGAATCTCCTGATGGGAGCGGACATACACCGCGCCATCCCGTCGGCTGGCATAGACACAGCAGCAATCCTCGCCGCCGGAAGCCGCCCGGCGGCTGTCCTCCGTCACCATATCCGCCCAAATCTGGTAGACGTCCACGCCGTGGGCATAGTTCATCATGTCCGGGGTATATCCGCCGGCGGGGCGCATGTTGACCTCCAGGCCCACGTAATCCCCCTTTTTGCCCAGCCCCTTTTTATCTCCGGACAGGCGGAAAAACTCCAGATGCACAAACCGGCTTCCGGCCCGGAATGCCTTCACCGCAGCCCTTCCCAGCTTTGCCAGCTCCTCCGGAACATCGGGGGCGATATAGTATGCCAGCTCCCGGTTTTCATTGACAATATCCATAATGGACGGCGGAAAGCAGCCCATAGACTCAAAAAGCGGCTCCATATGGGAATCTGTGACCGCATCGTAGGAGACAATATCCCCGGCGACAAATTCCTCCATGACATATGGAACGGGAGGGAAATTCCGGAAAAAGGCGTCAAGCTGCTCCTCGTTGTCCAGCCGGCTGGTATTGCTGGCCCCCACGCCGGCATCCGGCTTGACAATTACCGGATAACCAACCTCCTTCAGAAATTTTTCCGCCGCCTTCCGTGTCCTGATTCTGTGGCAGCGGGCGGAAGGTACGCCGGCCTTGGCGTAATACGCCTTCATGCCGGACTTGCTTCTGAAAGCGGCGGCGGCCCGTTCATCCGCGCCGGAGGTGATATGGAAATCTGTGCGGAGCCGGGCATCCTGTTCCAGCCAGTATTCATTATTGGATTCCAGCCAGTCAATTTTCCCATATTTAAAGGAAAAAAAGGCCACTGCGCGAAACATCTGACCATAATCCTCCATGCTGTCCACACGGTAATATTCCGTCAGCGTCCGCTTCAGGGGCTCTTCCAATTCGTCATACGGCGTATCGCCGATGCCCAGCACCGTAACGCCGTTCCGGCGCAGCCGGTCGCAGAAATTCCAATAGGTACGGGGAAACTGTGGGGAAATAAAAATAAAATTCATATCGGGGCGTATCCTTTCCATTGACCCGGAGCTTGTCCTCCATGGCCTGCCAGTTATACACAACTTCGTAGTCCCAGGAATCATAGCACTGGACCTGTAGACTGTCAATGGTCAGAATGCAGCAAAACTGCTGTGTATGGGAATGCTTTATCGTCGGACAATATGAAAATCAGCAAAATCCGGCGGATCAAACAGAATGCAGCCGCTGCCGCCGCGTCTTTGGCGGACGGCCTGCGGCGGCCTTGTCCCGCTCCTTGCCGCTGTTCCAATATGCCGGCTATCTCAGAAAACGCACCTTCCCCGCAGATTTTCCACGTGCTGTGCCCAGGGTAACAAAAGAGGGCTGAGCGGATTGCTCAGCCCTCTTTGGGTCTGGAGAGAACTTACAGGTTCTTCTCGTAGGACTCGATCATCTTCTTAAACGTGTGACCCGTACGACTTTTGAGATTTGTGAGAAATTTGTCGGTGGTTTCGCCGGTAAAGACCTTGATCTGCAGGCGCAGAGAGCCGTCCTCCTCTGGGTTGGCGAAGATTTTGTCAATGTATTTGTCCACGAACTCCTTGCGGATAAGCCCCTGGGCAGCGTCCCGGCGGGCTTCGTCCAGCACCCGGCGGATAGTATCGATCTGCCTGCGGAAGTCCTCTTTGGAGAGCTGCTGCTGTTCCAGGTCGTAAATTTGGCGTTCGGCCTCGGCGATCTCCCGGTCGCAATCCTTGTTCATAGAGAGGAAATCCCGATCGGAGAGCTGGCCGGAGGCGTTGTAGCCCAGGAGCTTGCCTTTCTTCTTCCGGGCCAGGTCGATCTGCTGGCGGAGGACTTCGATCTGTCTGGCGGTATCCTCGCTATTGCCCAGGGACTTGTACATCTCAATATACTCATCCACCAGTGCTTCGGCGTCTGCCTCCGTCTCGCTGAATACCTGGAAGAGCAGAGGCTTTAATTCTTCCTCATAGATGGGGAAGGACGGGCAGCTGTCCGCGCCATTTTTGATCTTGCCGGAGCAGACCCATTTGCTGTTTTTATTTCCCTGCCGGTCCACCGACTCCCGGCGGTAGTAGGCCGCGCCGCAGTGGGTGCAGTAGAGCTTACCGGTGAGCAGGTTGGCGTGGTTGCAGATGCCCTGACGGCCCTTCACGTCCTCGCTGCGTTTTTTTAGAACAGCGTTGGCGTTGTCCCACAGCTCCTCAGAGACGATGGCCGGGACGATCTCGCCAGTCTCATCCTTGAACATGACCCATTCCTCCGGAGGGAGGAATTTCTGTTTCTTGGTAAACAGGTCGATGACCTTGACCTTGTTGCCTACATAGTATCCCTTGTACTTGGGATTGGCAATCAGATTCGACATGGTGGTGTGGGCGATCTTCTTGCCGTTGTGGTTGCGGTAACCTTTGTCCCAGAAGATGGTCTCGATCTGCTTCATGCTGTATTCGCCGGTGGCGTACAGCTCGAACAGTTCCCGAATCATGGGTGCTTCTGATTCGTCGATGACCAGCCGACCGCCGTCTTTGATGTAGCCGAAGATGCGGCTGTTTCCCAGCACCACGCTATTCTTGATCGCTTGGGCATGTCCGAATTTCACACGGCTGGACAGCTTCCGCAGCTCGTCCTGAGCGATGCCGGACATGATAGTCAGACGAAGCTCGCTGTCCTCATCGAAGGTGTTGATGTTGTCGTTCTGGAAAAATACCCCCACTCCGGAGCCCAGAAGCTCGCGGGTATATAGGATGGAGTCCAGTGTATTTCTGGCAAAGCGGGTGATCTCTTTGGTGATGATGAGGTCGAACACTCCCGCCTTGCCGTCCTCCACCATGCGGTGGAAGTCCTCGCGGTTCTTGGTGGTGGCGGCAGACAGGCCCTCGTCTACGTAGCCTTTCACGTACTCCCAGGCGGAGTTCCTGCGGATCAACTCCTCGTAGTAGGCCACCTGGTTGCCCAAGGAGTTGATTTGCTCATCGCTCTCCGAGGATACCCGGGCATAGAAAGTTACCCGGAGCGGGATGTCGTAAATGGGCTTAGTCCGCAAAGTCTGGCGAATGGTATGGACATCCATAGTGCGTCTCCTTTAGTTCGCTATATCATGTTCTATCGTTAACTATATCACAGAAAACAAAATATAGCAAGTGGGCCGCGAAAAT
>OFFE01000324.1_pt1 | contig 41749 bp, 33 predicted proteins | sample 1521371 | NCBI WGS metagenome assembly OFFE01 (sample SAMEA3504131, study PRJEB24116) | mouse gut metagenome | biome: mouse gut; feature: mouse-associated habitat; material: faeces | place: Denmark | collected 2011 | reverse complement strand
GCCACCGCCTGTATGGCGGCTGGCGCCATGGTGATGGAAGTGGGCAAAAGTGCCGACGCGGAATATTATGAGGATTATCATGAGTTCTACGATCCTCTGACGGTGGCCAGAACCATGGGGGTGCTGTCCATGCTGCAGCGGGATACGGTCCAGGAGGCGGCGGAGCTGATGGAGACCGTGGTCGGCGTGGAGATGGCGTGGAATGGTTCGGAGGGGGCTGTGGGAAGCGGAGCCGGTACGCCTGGTTATCATCTTGCGGGTGGGTTTTCCGGCCCCATGGTGCAGGTGGCAGACCGGTTCCAGGAAGATATGGCCGGAGAGAACACGGGCCAGGCCGGAGAGGACACAGGTCAGATACCGGGTGAGAGTCCAGGCCAGGCCGGGAATGTTACACAGCCGTCCCATCCCCAGGCGTTTTCCCTGGATTATGTGCAGCTGCACGATCTGGCTGAAAATGACCATCAGACCTGGCTTGCGGACTATATGGAGGGTCAGGTTCCTGTAAACTCCAACGAGTACACAGGGAAGTTCCAGGGGTACAACCTGATTTTCCTTACCGCGGAAGGATTTTCCACCTATGCCATCGACCCGGAGCTGACTCCCACCCTGTACCACTTAAGTCACAGTGGTTTTGTGTTTGAGAATTACTATGTGCCTCTGTGGCAGACAAGCACCAGCGACGGGGAGTACATCAACTGTACAGGCCTGATTCCCGACGGGCAGTACAGCATGCGCAAAAGCGCGGACAACAATATGGCCTATACGCTGCCGCGGTTTTTTGCAGAGGAGGGTGTATCCTCTTTTGCCTACCACAACAACAGCCTCACTTATTATGACAGGTATTTGACGCACCCCAACCTGGGCTATGATTTTAAGGCCTGCAGGCTGGGGGAACTGTCGGAAGAGGAGTGGGGGGACAAGATATTTCCCATGGAGCACCCCAATGCGTGGCCGGCTTCGGATCTGGAGATGATGCAGGGCACCATGTCGGAGTACCTGAACCTGGAGCGGTTCCATGTGTACTATATGACGGTTTCGGGACATATGAACTATGATTTTTCCGGCAATGCCATGTCAGGCAAGAACAGAGAGGCTGTGGCGGAGCTTCCCCTGTCGGAAAATGCCCGGGCTTATCTGGCCTGCAACATTGAACTGGACAAAGCTCTGGAGTATATGCTGGAACAGCTGAAAGAGGCAGGGCAGCTGGAGAGAACGGTGATCTGTCTCAGCGCCGACCACTATCCCTATGGCATGACGGAGGAACAGTACGAGGAACTGGCGGGGAAATCTCTCAAAGAGGGGCTGGACCAGTATCGAAGCAGCCTGATCCTGTGGAATGCGGGCATGGAGGAGGAATCTGTTCACATTACAAAAGCCTGCGGTTCCATGGATATTCTTCCCACGCTGCTGAACCTGTTTGGGTTTTCCTATGACTCAAGAATGTATGCAGGCCGGGATATCTTTTCCGACAGGGAGGGGATGGTTATCTTCAATGACCGCAGTTTTGTGACGGACGCCCTTGTGTACAGAAAGGGAAAGGATCCCATCTGGCTTCAGGACGAGTTCGGCAGCTGGATCGTTCCTCAGGAGGGCAGAGAGGATTATCTGGCGGAAAGGAAGAAGGAAGTAAAGGACCGGTATCAGTTCAGCGCATACATCCTTCAGGAGAATTATTATGAGGATGTATTCCAGGCTGTACAGCCCATGGGAGAGCCTGGGAAATCTTGACTTTCGCAGGACAGCGCTGCCTATTTATGGGTAATGGATTTTTCCCTTGACATATGAATTTATTTGGATTAAAGTGTGTAAAGAATCTGAAAATCAGGAAATACAGTGGAATTCCGCTATATTTTATCATAAAAAAGCGGAATGATACTGGGAAGATTTAAATGTATCAGAAATTTATCTATGCAGGGCATTGTGCATGAGCACCTTGTGGGTTTTTGGAAAGCATAGAAAGAGAAGCATGTAGACATGTGTGAAGAAATGAGAATTTTTTGAGTTTCTTCCATATGTAAGGAAGAAAGGGGTTTCTGATGGAAAAAGTATCCAGTGATGCTCCTGAAGACAGCAGGGAGAGCAGTTCTGAAAAAGAGAAGGAGGAAAATATGTCCGGCCCGGAAGGGAAGGCAGAATCTGATGTCAGCCCAACCGGAAAAGACAAACCTGAGGATAACACAGCCAGAAAGGACAAACCTGAGGACAGCCAGGCTGGAAAAGACAAACCTGAGGACAGCCAGGCTGGAAAAGATAAACCTGAGGACAACACAGCTGGAAAGGACAAGCCCGAGGACCTCGCTGCTGATAACAGCGACACCGAAAACAGCGCTGCCGGCCCTGCGAAGCCGTCCGGAAAATCCAGGGTGCTGATCTTTTGTCTGATCTTCTTCCCGCTGTTGCTGCTGCTGGGGGCAGGGGGGCTGTACTTTATCGACAGCCTGGCTTATAATGTCTGCAGGGTGGAGGCTGGCGTGAAGGTATCCCCGGGAGATTTTCTGAAATATGAGGACGAGGAGGCTGTATTTGCTCCGGACAGCGCTCCCTTTGACATTACCTGCCCAGGGGAGTACCTGGTGAAGATAAAAAGTGGATTTTTTACCCACAGTTGCAGGCTTATTGTCCAGGACACCATTCCTCCCACAGGGGATCCGGTGCAGGTTCAGGCCCAGATGGGGGGATCCTGCGAGCCGGGGGAGTTTGTGGCAAACATTGCGGACGCCACGGAGGTTGCGGTGTCCTTTGTGGAGGAGCCGGACTACACAATATCCGGGGTTCAGCCTGTGCGGATTCTTCTGGAGGATATGGGGCACAACCAGACCATAATAGAGTCCCAGCTCTTTATCACCCAGGTGGTGGAGCAGGTGACGGTGGAAGTGGGCCAGGAGGCCCCGGGTCTGGAAAGCTTTGTGGTGGCAGGCCAGGAGGCGGCTTTTGTGACGGATCTGGGGGAGATCGACTTCTCAGTGCTGGGTGAGTATCCGGTGGAAGTGCAGGTGGACGGTCAGGTATACCAGTCCCGGCTGCAGGTGGTGGACACTGTTCCGCCCCAGGCGGAGGTTCAGGATGTGGAAGGGTATGTTCTGGCCCCCAGAAGCGTGGAAGAGTTCGTCGTCCGGGTGGAGGATGCCACGGAGGTGACGGCGGCTTTCCGCCAGGAGCCGGATCTGACTCATACAGGTGTCCAGAAGGTGGAGATCGTCTTCACTGACGCCGGGAACAATGAGACGGTCCTGCAGGCGAAGCTGACTTTGAAGGAGGACACAGAGCCCCCTGTGATCCAGGGAGCCAAAGATATCAGCATCTTTGTGGGGGACAGCGTCTCCTACCGGAAAAATGTCTCCGTGGCGGACAACTGTCCCCAGGGGGTGGAGCTGGAGGTGGACTCCAGCGGTGTGAATCTGAAGGAGGCAGGGGTGTACCCTGTGATTTACACGGCCCGGGACCTGGCGGGCAATACTTCCAGCGTCACAGTGAATCTCACAGTGAAGGACAGAACCTTCAACGGGGAGGAAGTGTATGCCATGGCGGATACTGTTCTGGCGGAGATTCTCACAGAGGGAATGACCCCTCTGGAGAAGGTGACGGCCATCTACGACTATGTAAAAGGCCATGTGGCCTATGTGAGCCACTCGGAGAAGGGGGACTGGCTGAAAGCCGCCTATCAGGGGCTGTCCGAGGGCAAGGGGGACTGCTATACCTACGCCAACACCTCCAAGCTTCTGCTCACCAGGGCCGGCATCCAGAATATGGACATCGCCAAGATTCCTGCCAAGTCCAACCATGTGTGGAACCTGGTGGACATCGGGGACGGGTGGTATCATTTTGACACATGTCCCAGAAGGGGGTTGACGGAAAAGATTCTCATGTGGACGGACGAGCAGCTTATGGAGTATTCCGACAGCCACAACAAGTCCCACAACTATGACCATTCCGCTTACCCGGAAGTCAATTAACCCAAACCAGAAAAATCAAAAAATGAAATAGAAATAAAATATAATCAATTTAAAACGGGTGAAATGCATGCAGACAAATATTCTTGACTATCTGAACCAGACTGCGGCCCTGAAGCCGGACAAGACCGCATTTGCGGACGACCGGGACGCTCTCACCTTCGGGCAGCTTCAGGCCCAGCGGGGGGCCGTGGGCACCTGGCTCCACCAGAAAGGCGTTTACCGGGAACCGGTGGTGGTCTATATGAACCGGCATCCCAAGGAGGTGGCGGCCTTTTACGGGGTGGTCACGGGAGGGTGCTTTTACGTCCCGGTGGACGAGGAGATGCCCAAAGGAAGAATCCAGCTGATCCTGAATACAGTGGGCGCCAGGGTTATCATCTGTGACGCCGCCACAAAAAAGACGGCTGAGGCCCTGGACTTCCAGGGGGACATTGTCCTGTACGACGAGATCAGCCGGACGCCTCCGGATCAGGAGGCCCTGCAGTCCATTCGCGACCGGGCCATTGACACGGATCTGGTCTATATTATGTTTACCTCCGGATCCACAGGAGTGCCCAAAGGAGTGGCCGTGTGCCACCGGTCCCTGATCGACTATATTGAGCAGCTCTCGGCGGTGATGGAGTTTAACGAGGAGACTGTATTTGGAAACCAGACCCCCCTTCACTTTGACGCCAGCCTGAAGGAAGTGTACCCCACCCTGAAGTTCGGCGCCACCACTTACCTGATTCCCAAGAATCTGTTTATGTTCCCGGTGAAGCTGGTGGAATTTCTGAACCAGAAGAGGGTGAACACCATCTGCTGGGTGGTATCCGCCCTGACCATGGTATCCGCCTTCGGGGCTTTTAAGACAGCGGTGCCGGAGTACCTGCGGACCATCGCCTTCGGCGGGGAGGTCTTCCCGGTGAAACAGTATCAGAAGTGGAAGGCGGCGCTGCCGGAGGCTAAGTTTGTGAACCTATACGGCCCCACCGAGGGAACCGGCGTGTGCTGCTATTACCAGGTGGACAGGGAGTTCGGACCTGACGAGGTGATCCCCATCGGCCATTCCTTCCCCAACAAGGAGATCCTGCTGATCAATGACAGGAACCAGCGGGCGGCCCAGGGGGAGGTGGGAGAGATCTGTATCAGGGGCGCCTCCCTGGCCCTGGGCTATTACAACAACCCCGAGAAGACCGGCGAAGCCTTTGTCCAGAATCCTCTCAACACCGCCTACCCTGAGCGGATCTACCGCACCGGGGATCTGGGCCGGTACAATGAAAGGGGAGAGCTTCAGTTTGTGTCCCGGAAGGACTATCAGATCAAGCATATGGGACACAGGATTGAGCTGGGGGAGATTGAGGCCAATGTAAATGCCCTGGAGGAGGTTAAGACGGCAGGGTGCATCTACGACAAGGCCAGGGATAAGATCCTGCTGTACTATGAGGGGGAGATGGAGGAAAAGCTGGTGGCGGCGGCCCTGAAGGACAGGCTTCCCCGGTATATGATCCCCAACCACATCTGCAGGCTTGAGCGGATGCCCCTGACGGCCAACGGCAAAGTGGACCGTGTGACACTGAAAAGCAATTACCAGGAAGGAAAGGAAAAATAATCATGGAAGAATTACTGGAGATTTTAAACGACCTGCACCCGGATGTGGACTTTGAGACCTGCGACAGCCTTATTGACGACAAAATTCTGGATTCCTTTGACATTGTGACCATTATCGCGGAGGTCAACGACAGGTTTGACGTGACCATCTCCGCGGAGAAGATCACCCCGGAGAATTTCAACTCTGCGGAGGCTCTCTACGCCCTGATCCAGGAACTGGAGGATGAGGACTAAAGCATGCTCCTGACATCATATGAGTTTCTGGGCTTTCTGGCGGTGCTGCTTGTGCTGTACTACCTGGTTCCCAGGGGGTTCCAGTGGAAGCTGCTTCTGGCTGCCAGCTACCTGTTCTATTTTGTGGCAGGGCCTCTTTTTCCGCTCTATATCCTTGTGACCACGGCCACCACCTATCTGGTCTCCTGTCGGATAGAGGGGATCGGGCGGAGGCAGAGCGTTTATCTGAAGGAGAACAAGGGCAGCCTGTCCAAGGAGGAGAAGAAGGCCTATAAACAGAAAAACAAGACCGCCCAGTGGAGGTGGATGCTTGCCTGTCTGCTGTTCAACCTGGGCATTCTGGCGGTGGTGAAGTACGGCAACTTCGCCATCTCCAATATCAACGGTCTGGTGCAGGCCCTGGGGGGCAGGGGGGAGTTTGGCCTTTTGGGGATTATTGTGCCCATGGGAATCTCCTTTTATACCTTTCAGTCCATGGGCTACCTGATTGATGTGTACCGGGGAGTGGTGCCTGCGGAGAGGAATTTCTTCCGCCTGGCGCTGTTTGTGTCCTTTTTCCCGCAGCTGATCCAGGGGCCCATCAGCAGATTCGGGGATCTCTCCCAGACTCTTTTTTCGGAGCACCCCTTTGAGGGAAAGACTCTTTGTCTGGGCCTGCAGCGGGTGCTGTGGGGATATTTCAAAAAGCTTGTGGTGGCCGACCGGGTGGTAACGGGCATCACTACCATAACACGGGGGGGTATTTCGGAGTACGAAGGCGCTTATGTGTTTGTGGGCATGATGTTCTATGCCCTGCAGCTGTACGCGGATTTTACCGGAGGCATTGACATCACCATCGGCGTGGCCCAGGCCATGGGGATCCGTGTGGCAGAGAACTTTAACCGGCCTTTCTTCTCCAAATCCATCAAGGAATACTGGAACCGCTGGCATATGACCATGGGTTCCTGGTTTACGGACTATATTTTCTACCCCATCTCCGTCTGCAAGCCCATGCTGAAGTTCTCCAAGTTTGCCAGGGCCCATTTCGGGGAGGCTGTGGGAAAGCGCATGCCGGTGTATCTGTCCTCTTTTGCGGTCTGGTCTGCCACCGGCATCTGGCATGGGGCCAGCTGGAACTTTATCGTCTGGGGTCTGGCCAACTGGGTGGTGATAATGATCTCCCAGGAACTGGAGCCCCTGTATGCCCGGTTTCACGGCCGTTTTTCAGTGCAGGGAAAATGGGGATTTAAGCTCTTCCAGGTGCTTCGCACCATTCTGCTTATGAGCAGCCTGCGGATATTTGACTGTTACCGGGATGTAGGCACGGCCTTTCGCATGTTCGGCACCCTGTTCACCAGGTGGAACTGGCAGATTCTCTGGGACGGCTCTCTGCTTGAGCTCGGGCTGAGCGGCTTGGATTACGGGATACTGGCAGCGGGGCTGCTGATGATGGTTCTGGTGAGTCTGGTTCAGAGGACCGGCAGCGTCAGGGAGAAAATCGCCGCAAGGCCCTACCCGGTGCGCTTTGTACTCTGGTACGGGCTGTTCCTTCTGGTGCTGCTTATGGGAGCCTACGGCGTGGGCTACGACGCAAGCCAGTTTATCTATAACCAATTTTAGGAACTGTCGGAAAATAACTGCTGCAATTTGTTTAGGCAAAAGCCCCGAAATGCAATAAAAATTGCCATATACCTGCAGCAGTTATTTGTAGACATTTCCTTAGGGACCGGTTTTGGAAATTTGCCGGAAGAGAGGAGTTATGAGCAGGAAAAAGGTTTTGAGGGCAGCGGGCTCGGCGCTGGTGGTACTGGTGAGCCTGTACCTGCTGCAGAAGCTTCTGGTGCCGAAGTATGTGACGGATGTGGTGGAAGGGGCTTTTATTGCAGAATACTATCAGGAAGAAAAAGACCATGATGTGATATTTATAGGGGACTGCGAGGTCTATGAGAACTTTACCCCGGCCCTTCTGTGGGAGGAGTACGGCATCAACAGCTATATCAGGGGAAGCGCCCAGCAGCTGGTCTGGCAGTCCTACTATCTTCTGGAGGACACCCTGCGGTATGAGAAGCCGGATGCGGTAATTTTCAATGTGCTGGCCATGATGTACAACGAGCCCCAGAAGGAGGCCTACAACCGCATGACCCTGGAGGGGATGAGATGGTCCCCTTCCAAGGTAAAAGCAGTCCAGGCCTCCATGACGGAGAGTGAGAATTTTCTGGACTATGTCTTCCCCCTTCTGCGCTACCACGCAAGGTGGAGCCAGCTGGAGCCGGAGGATTTTACCCATATGTTCCAAAGGGAGAAGGTGTCCCACAACGGATACTATATGAGGGTGGATGTAAAGCCGGCGGAAAATGTGCCGGAGGGCAGGATCCTGGCGGATTACAGCTTTGGGCAGAATGCCTATGACTATCTGGACAGGATCACGAACCTGTGCAGAGAGGAAGGCATACAGCTGATTCTGGTAAAAGCTCCCAGCCTGTACCCTTACTGGTATGAGGAGTGGGAGGAGCAGATGGAGGAGTACGCCGCGGTCAATGGGCTGCTCTATGTGAACTTCCTGGATCTGCTTGAGGAGACAGGGGTGGATTTTACCACGGACACTTATGACGGCGGTCTGCACATGAATCTGGCCGGGGCGGAGAAGATCACCAGGTATCTGGGCAGGGTGCTCAGGGACCAGGCAGGTCTGGAGGATCGCCGGGGAGAGGAGCATCTGTCCCGGATGTGGGAGGAGAAGCTTGCCGCCTATGAGCGGGAGAAGCAGGAACAGTATTTGAAGTATGGCGTGGAGGAGGCGGGAGAGGGCGGAAATGCCCGGGAAAATTCTGCCGAAAACACAGGATGAGGAGAGATATGATGAAAAAGCAGGCAGTGGTACTGATGACAGCAGGATTTTTGTTTGTGTCCTTTTTGACAGGCTGCGGAAATGACGAGAAGGTCATTGAGGGAAATGGCAGCAGTGTCATAGAGGGAAGCCAGGAGTCCGGGGAGGAGGAGCAGGAAAGCCAACCCCTGGAGGTCTCCTCCGGCAAGGGTTATATATTTGAATACAAGGGAACAAAAGTGGAGATCGACGGGGAGGCAGCTCCGGTGGTGGAGGCTCTGGGGGAGGCAGCTTCTTATTTCGAGGCTCCCAGCTGTGCCTTTGAGGGGATCGACAAGACATATACCTACAGCGGCTTTGAGCTGGACACCTATCCCCAGGGAGAGGTGGATCACATCTCGGCGGTGGTGTTCAAGGATGACTCTGTGGCCACGGCGGAGGGAATCTGCATCGGGGACACCAGGGAGAAGCTGGAGGAGGCCTACGGCGCAGGCACGGAGGAGGGCGGCATGCTGGTGTACGCCAAGGACGGCATGAAACTCTGCTTTATCCTGCAGGGAGATGAGGTGGTCTCCATTGAGTACCGCTCCACGGTTCTGGAGGAGTAGGACAGGGACGAGTCAAGAGCCTGTCCAGACAGAATCAACAGCAAAGATATTTATAAAAAATTCCTAAATTTTTTTCTGAAACAGCCGAAATAAAAGTATATGGACAGGTGCAGTGCTAAGGACAGCGAACAGAGGTGGAGACACGGTTTGCTGTCCTTTTTTATGTGCATACTTTCCCGGCTTGATTTGGCCGGAACGGTTCGTGACATGGAAGGCCGCGTTTCGTTACATTTTCCAAAGGTCGGGATGTATCCTGCCGAAATAAAAAGTGGTATGAGGTGTGGGGCATGAAAGTCGCGGTATGTGATGAGGACAGGGAGAGTCTGGCCAGGCTGCGCCGGATGGTGAAAGAGCAGGAGCCGGAGTGTGAGGTGGTATGTTTTGACTCGGGAAGAAAATTCCTGGAGGCAGGACAGCATTTTGATATTCTCCTGCTGGAGATCCAGATGGCGGAGATCAGCGGGCTGGAGGTGGCAAGGGCACTGCGGGCCGGAAGGGAGAGCACGGTTCTTATCTTTGTGACAGCCCTGAAGGAGTATGCCCCGGAGGCCTTTGAGGTTTCCGCTTTCCGCTACCTGCTCAAGCCCCTGTCCCCGGAGAAGTTCCGCAGGGCTTTCAGGGATGCCTGCAGGGAAGCGCTGGGGCACCTGGCCTCTGGAGGAGAGCCGCTGTTTTTTCGGACCAGAACCAGGAATTTTACCCTCCACAGGGAGGAAGTCATCTATGTGGAGAGCAGAAGGCGAAAGGTGGACATCCACACCCAGGGAGAGTGCTTTTCGGTCTATGCCACCATGAAACATATGGAGGAAGAACTGGGCGAGGGATTTTTCCGGTGCCACCGGGGTTATCTGGTGAATCTGGCCTGTGTGGCAGGGTACGGCGGCGGTTTTGTTCTACTGCAGAACGGGGAGCAGATCTACCTGGCCAGGGAGAAACAGGCGGAGTTTTCCAGGGCATATGCCAGATTTCGTGCCAACTAAACGTGTTTCAGAATACAGGAAATGAGGGATGAAAGATGCGAATCAGGACAGGAATGAGAAGAATGACAACGCAGATGCTGAGCAACAGCAGGCGCAGGGCGGGGTTGTCCACCAGAAAGAGCCCGCTCCTTAGTTCCGTACAGAATACGGGAACTTCCAGGCTCAATATGCTGCAGGCCAACAGCATCCAGGGCAACAGGCTTCTGAGAATTGACTATGAAAATCTGCGCAAGTCGGCCGACTCTCTTGGATACAGGGCGGAGCTTCTGGCCGAAAAGGTGGACAAAGAGGAAAAGGATGTGACCTCCACTGTGGAGAGCCTGGTGGAGGATTTCAACGATACCATGAAGTATCTGAAGAAATCTTCCGGTGTATTGAATGACTATTACCGTCAGACACTGCGGGAGACTGCCCTGACTAACAAGACAGCTCTGGGTGAAGTGGGCATTGTGGTGGGAACCGACGGCACCCTCTCTCTGGACAGGGATAAGCTGGCGGGTGCGGACCAGGAACAGGTGAAGAAGATTCTGGGTTCTTCCAGTGATTTTATCAAAAGGGTCAGCACCGTTGCGGACAGGGCGGCGGACAATGCCAGCGCCAGCGCGGAGAATGTCTCCCGCCAATACACTGCGGCAGGGGGGCTGAACAGCTCTTATCTGAGCAAGTATAATTTCTGGGGCTGAAAACCGGCAGGTTCCCCAACGGAAGGAGGATGGACATGAGAATCGGTGCGAATGTCCCGTCTGTGGAGGCGGCGGGAAGGAAGGCGCCCAGGGAGATGGGAAAGCGTTTTTTCTACATGGATTTTTCCGCCGGGACTTCAAATCTTGGGGAAGCTTCCCCAGGGCTCGGGACCTGGATGCCCCAGGGGAGCAGGATCCAGGAGCTGGCAGATAAGGACAGGAAGGAAGAGACTCTCGGGGAAGAGACATGCGGCCCTGTCAGGTCCGAGGCGGAGAAGATCTACGAGGCCGCCAAAGCCGGTAAGGAGAATCCCTATGGAAATATCCGCCAGGCCTCCAAGGTGCCCTACGGATATCTGGCCAAGGACGGGATCATTGAATATAATGGTGTGATTTTTGTCTGTGATGAGGAGACCAACAGTATCTGTCTGGGGGATATGACGGATAAAAAGAATGTGCTGAACATTCCCCTGTCAGGTGGAGGACATCTGAAAGTAAACCGCAACAGCATTGGACTATTGTCCAGAGCGGCGGGGATGTTTACTCCGGAGGATCTGAATATTATCATGCGTGCCATTGCCCAGGACACCAAGCTGCAGTCCGTGCAGGAGGAGATTGAGGATACCAAGAACGGCGCGGGCACCCTGGCGGAAAAAGGGGATGGCGCCCAAGAGGACCAGTGAAAACAGTACCTGAATGGAGAGCGAAAGCACTTGCTGCTTTCGCTTTTCCTGTTCCTAACCCGGGAAATGCGGAATCGCTTGACAGACTGGGCCCGGTCGGATATACTCAAACAAGTCTGTTCCGGTGAGAGAACGGCCATGGGAAAAGGGGAGGATAAGAGAAAATTCCTGGAGAACCGTTCCACGCCATACAACAATAACGATCTGCAAATGCAGGACAGGAGAGAAAATTTGAAACATTTTAGCCAGAACTATGCTCCAGAGGTGCATATGTCCCTGACTCCCATGGCGGAGATAGAGGGATTTCCGGTCAGGCCAGGACTCTTTGACGTCCATGGGGCCATGATGCTTCCGGTGGGAGTGAATTTTACCGTTCACACCCACTACGGAACATCCTGTACGCTTCTACTTTTTCACAGGAACGCGGTGACGCCCTATGCGCGTCTTCCTTTTCCGGAGGCCTACAAAATAGGGGATGTGTATTCCATGATCGTATTCGGTCTAGACATTGAGGAGTTCGAGTATGCCTACCAGGTGGACGGCCCCTTTGAGCCGGAGAACGGGCTGACCTTTGACAAAGACGCCGTTCTGCTGGACCCTTACGCCCGCTCTGTGGCGGGGCAGAGGGTCTGGGGCCGGAAAAAGGCAGGTTCATACCATGCCCGCGTAATCAGAGATGTTTTTGACTGGGGAGATATGCCCCAATCCACCCGGACCATGAGCGACCTGGTGATCTATGAGCTTCATGTGCGGGGATTTACCTTTCATCCATCCTCCGGAGTAAAGCACCGGGGAACTTTCGCAGGGCTTATGGAGAAAATTCCTTATCTGAAGGAGCTTGGCATCAACGCGGTGGAGCTGATGCCCATATTTGAGTTTGACGAGACCATGAACGCCCGGGATACGGGGGACGGAAGGCTCCTGGACTACTGGGGATACAATACGGTGGGATTTTTCGCCCCCAATACCAGCTATATTGCAAACGACGAGTACAATTCCGAGGGCACGGAGCTGAAGCTACTGATCAAGGCGCTCCACGACAACGGTATTGAGGTTATTCTGGATGTGGTGTTCAATCATACGGCGGAGGGCAACGAGAGAGGCCCCACATTCTGCTTCAAGGGCTTTGACAACAAAGTGTACTATATGCTGACTCCCGAGGGGCATTATTACAATTTCAGCGGGTGCGGCAACACTTTGAACTGCAATAATCCCATTGTGCGGCAGCTGATCCTGGAATGCCTGCGGTACTGGGCGGTGAGCTACCGCATCGACGGCTTCCGCTTCGACCTGGCCAGCATTCTGGGGAGGCATGAGGACGGTTCCCCTCTGAACAGCCCGCCCCTTCTGGAGCTTCTGGCCACCGATCCCATACTGCGCAATGTAAAGCTGATTGCGGAGGCCTGGGATGCAGGGGGGCTGTACCAGGTGGGAAAGTTCCCTGCCAGCAAGCGCTGGGCGGAGTGGAACGGCCGTTACCGGGATGCCCTCAGGGGGTATCTCAAAGGGGACAACTGGCATGCCTGGGAGGCAGCCTGGAGCATTTCCGGCTCCGGGGACCTGTACGGGGGATTTTACTCCGACAACAACAATAATTATGCAGGCTACAATTCCTGTGTGAATTTCCTCACCTGCCATGACGGTTTTACACTGTATGATCTGTACTCCTACAATGTGAAGCACAATGAGAAGAATGGCTGGGACAATAAGGACGGCGCCGACGACAACCGCAGCTGGAACTGCGGCGTGGAGGGAGGCACCTGCGACGGGGAGGTGCTGAAGCTGCGCTTCAGGATGATACGCAACGCCTGTGCAGTGCTTATGTGCAGCAGGGGAACGCCCATGTTCCTGGCAGGGGACGAGTTCGGCAACTCCCAGTTCGGCAACAACAATCCTTACTGCCAGGACAACGAGATCTCGTGGCTGGACTGGAGTCTGCTTGAGAAAAACAGGGAGTTGTTTGAATTTTTTAAATTTATGATCAACTTCCGGCACAGGCATCCTGTCATCAGGCAGATGCTGCCGGAAGCGGTCTGCGGCATGGATCCTCTCCGAACCCACGGGGCCAACGGGGAGGAGGGCTATATTTCCGGGGACGCCAGAATGCTGGCGGTGAGCTTTGCAGGCTACAACCCCAAAACGGGCAGTGACGATCTGGTGTATGTGGCCCTGAACACTCACTGGGAGGATGTGCGGATCACGGTGCCTGCCCTGAAGGGGGCCAAGACCTGGTTTCTGAGTGTCAACACCTGGGGGGATGAACAGAATCGTTACTGCTATCCGGAGGGGGAGGAGGTGCGCATAGACAGCGAGTTTATTATGCGCCCCCGCTCTGTGGCGGTGTTTACCGGACGGGATCTCTATATCTGACGGCTTGGCCGGGGAGGAAAATATGCGCAGTAATCTGACCACACTGTGTTACCTGGAGAAGGACGGCTGCTACCTGATGCTTCACCGGGTGAAGAAAGAAAAAGATGTGAACAAGGACAAATGGGTGGGTGTGGGAGGCCATTTTGAGGCGGACGAGTCTCCGGAGGACTGTCTGCTGCGGGAAGTGCGGGAGGAGACGGGGCTGACGCTGACTTCCTGGAGACTTCGGGGCATAGTCACTTTCAGCCTGGAAGGCTACGGCACAGAGTACATGTTCCTGTACACGGCGGAGGGCTTTTTGGGTGTCCTTGGAGACTGCAGCGAGGGGGAACTGGCCTGGGTGGAGAAAGACGCCGTGTACGACCTGCCCCTCTGGGAGGGGGACCGGATTTTTTTCCGGCTTCTTCGGGAGGATCGGGATTTTTTTTCTCTGAAACTCCGGTACGCAGGCAGTCGTCTGGTGGAGGCGGTTCTGGACGGAAAGCTTCTGGAAGGAACAGGCGCCCGGGAGGGCATGGGGGAATAAAAGGCAGAGGCGTCTGGACAGCTTGACAGGACGCCCCTTTTGTGCTATAAGTGTATTGAGATATCTAATACACTAAGTGTACCAAGCTGATTCATACGCCAGAGAGTAAATACGTTGGTGTCCAATTGTGCCGGCTCTCAGTGTTGGGGTATCAGAGCAACTTTCCCAGACAGCGGCTGCAAAGGGGGGACTATGATTCTGCTTGACTATAGGGACAAACGACCCATCTATGAACAGGTGGTGGAAAAATTAGAGAGGCTGATTGTCAGCGGGGGCCTGGAGCCACTTACCAGAATGCCCAGCGTCCGCAGCCTTGCCATGGAGCTGTCCGTGAATCCCAACACCATACAGAGGGCCTATGCCCAGCTGGAACAGGACGGCTATTTATACACTGTCTCAGGGCGGGGCAGTTATGTGACGGCGGAAAATGAGTGGCGGGAGAATAAGCAGGGCAAGCTTCTGCGGGAGTGGCAGGAGCTGACGCTGCAGGCGCGGGAGGCCGGGATTACCCAGCCATGCCTTCAGGAGCAGCTGGAACGGCTGTACAGGGAGACGCCGGGGAACGGCGGAACCTGGAGAGCCGGGTGCCATGGGGAGGACGGAGCATGATCGAGATACAGAAGGTGAGCAAAAGCTTTGGCGCGGTGAAAGCCGTGGACGGTGTCAGCGCTGTCATTGAGGAAGGTCATGTCTACGGGCTCATCGGCACCAACGGTGCGGGCAAATCCACCCTGATGCGGCTGCTGGCAGGAGTGCTCGCGCCGGATGAAGGCATGGTAAAGGTGGACGGGGAGCCTGTCTACGACAATCCCCGGGCAAAGGAGAAGGTATTTTACATATCTGACGATCAGTATTTTTTCAGAAGCGGCACACCCAGGGACATCATGCATCTCTACCGGACCTACTATCCTGGTTTCGACAGTGAGAAGTGGCAGGAGACCATGGATAAGTTTGGCCTGGACAGCCGCCGGAAGGTGAACACTTTCTCAAAAGGCATGAAAAAACAGCTCTCTGTCATCTGCGGTGTCTGTGCCAACACCAGATATCTGCTCTGTGACGAGACCTTTGACGGGCTGGACCCGGTGATGCGCCAGGCTGTGAAGGCCATTTTTATCAGGGAGATGGAGGAGAGAGGCCTGACCCCTGTGGTGGCCTCCCACAATCTGCGGGAACTGGAAGATGTCTGCGAGTCGGTGGGCCTGCTCCACAGAGGAGGGATCCTGTTTGAGAAGGATCTGGACGAGATGAAGATGGGGATCCACAGGGTGCAGTGTATTTTCCGGGAAAGGACCCTGCCCCGGCAGGTGAGGGAGAGTCTGGAGGTGCTGACCGTGGAGACCAGGGGAGCCCTTTACACGTTTACGGTCCGGGGATCCAGGGAGGATGTGGAGAGCTGCATGGAAGCTCTGGAACCTGTGTTCTATGAGCTGCTTCCCCTGTCCCTGGAGGAGATTTTTATCAGTGAAACGGAGGTGAAGGGCTATGACATCAAGGCGCTTATTTGTTAATGCCATGGGGGAGGACCTGCGGCATAAAATATGGATGGCGGCCCTTTTCGTCCTGGGAAATTTCCTGGCGCTGCCGGTGGCCTGGCTGATGATGAGAAACAATCTGGAGAGCAGTGAAAGTCTGATCTTGGAGAAGCTGTACCATGTTTTTGATTTTTTTACGGTGTATGTTATTGTGTTCGGCGGAATGACGGCGCTGCCGGGAGCTCTGATCACAGGGCTGGCCGGGTTTCGTTTCGTGTTCCACAAAAGGATGGTGGATCTCTACCACAGTCTGCCTGTAAAGCGCAGCACTCTCTATGGCGTCTGCTATGTGGACGGAATTCTGCTCTGGTTTGTGCCCTTTGTGGTGTGTATGCTGTCGGCCTGTGCTATGGGGGGGAGTTTTGTGTATTCTCTGGGAGGAATTCAGGCTCTTGGGCATATGCTGCAAAAGGCTCTGCTGAGTTTTCTGGTGCTGACGCTGGCCTATCTGCTGGTATACCACATGGTGCTGGTGGCGGTGATGCTCAGCGGGAACGCGCTGAATGCGCTGGTATCCTTAAGTCTTCTGGGGTTTGGAGCCGTATCGGTCTATGGGATAGCGCTGCTGTTTTTTTCCGTCTATATGGAGACTTTTCTTCAGAACAGTCATATGGAACTGGTGGGGACCGCTTCGCCTCTGTTTTCTGTCTTTTACCTTCTCTACAGCTGGGGCACGGCAGATATTGGGGAAGGATTTTGGAAGCTGGTTCTGTTAAATGGCGGGGTCACAGTCTTTCTGGGGCTGTGGGCCTGGCTGCTGTACCGCAGAAGGGCTTCCGATCTGGCGGAACAGGGGCTTGGCAGCAGATGGATGAGCGCCCTGCTGCGGGGAGGGGCCGGAATTCTTGCGGGCATGTGCGGATGGCAGCTGATGATTATGACCACCGTGGACGCCACAGCGTTAGGATGGGGGATCTTCGGGGCGGTATTGGCGGTGGTTGTGGTCTTCGGTGTCCTGGATGTGGTGTTCTGTATGGAGTTTCGGGCGTTTTTTGCCCATAAATTTCAGATGGGGATCGCCGTGGCGGTGACGCTGCTGTGCTGCCTGGCTTTTTACGGGGACTGGCTGGGCTATGACTCCTACCTTCCTTCCAGGGATCAGGTGGCGGAACTGGCGCTGTACGATGTGGAGCTTTCCAACCGCTCCCAACAGTGGGCGGAAGCTGCCATGGAAAATATGAGCATCAGGGACAGGGAGAAAATCCACGCCTACCTGGAGGCGGCGGTGGCCAGAACCGGGATGTACCCCAAAGAGTATGAAGAAGAATATGTGCAGACAAAGGTGACACTGGAAAACGGCAGAAGCTACTACAGGAGTTATCCTGTCACACGGGAGGAGAAGGAGGTGCTCTGGGAGCTTTTCACCAGCAGGGAATATCTGGAGCAGGCCTATTGCATCAGTGAGGAAATGCTGAAATTCTGCATTGAATTCAGCCTTGGCAGAATGGGGAGGCATACCAGTACGGATGTAAAGTGGGAAGACTTGCTGCGCATTGTCCGGGCCTACAATGAGGATGTTCTGGGGGATCCCCAAATGGTGCTGGAAGGCCGGGGACGGCTGCTGACCCAGGTGCGTCTTTCCTTCTGGCAGAAGGGGAAGGGCTATACGGCCTATCTGGATGTGTATGAGGGCATGTCCCGCACGGCGGAGGCACTGAGGCAGGCAGGTTTCAGGGACTGGGTGGACGTGGAGGAGGAGGCCCAGGTGCAGGCGGTGCTTCTGCCCCTGGGATACAGTGTGGGGGTGTCCGCCACCCCGGAGGAGATGATTGAGCTGGCAAGGCGCAGGTACGGCGTGCCGGATTCTGCCTCCAATCTGTCTGCTTCAGGCCAGGACGCCGTGGGATCCTGGGAACAGGCGGAAGGGAACAGCAACCAGGAAGAGAAGCTGCCGGTTATGTATGTCACTGACAGGGGGGAAGTGGAGGAGCTTCTGAAGGTTATCAGCTATATGTCCCCCTATGGCAGCAGCATATTCCAGGGCGGCTGCGAGGGCATTGAGATTCTGGGAACGGACGGAGAGAGCCATACCTGCTATATTCTGGAGGGTATGCTGCCGGAGAAGTTTGTGGTGAGATTTGGAGATCTCTGATATGATTAGGGAAAATATTTGCAAAAAAGCCCTCGGAGCGGTATCCGGGGGCTAATTTATGGGGTTTCGGTATCCCTGGGATTCATCAGATCCAGGAAAAAGCAGGTGTAGGTCATCTGCATATAGGGGTTGAGCCACAGAAATCCGATGCCGAAACTGAGAACACACAAAAGCATCAGAGGGAGGAAGCTCAGCTCCAGCCTAAAAAGCCTTCTCTTGTGCCCCTTCATCATGCGCCAGCAGAGGGAGAGGGTTTTCCCTCCCGGGTTCTGGGGGAAGTCCAGCATCAGATAGAAGGACATGGAGATGCCCAGGGAGACAGGAAGATAGAGGCACAGGCCCAGGCCGCAGGCCAGAAAGGCGTACCCGATACATTTCACGTCCCCGGTGTTTAAATAGTTCTGGGCCAGGTACTGTCCCGGCCACAGGCATACAGCCTGCAGGAGCACCATGGCGGCGGTGATCAGGAGTGTCTTTTTGGATTCTCCCTGATAGCCGTAGAACAGGTTCCCTATGCTGAAAGGCTGGCCGCAGGCCATGTTCAGAAAGTACAGGGCGATCCCGGCGTTCATCACCCCCAGGAGGATGGTGGCCAGGAGCAGCAGCGCGTCAAAGACAAAAGACAGCGCAGTGACCGTGTTCAGGGAGCCTGTCATGGAGTAGACTGTGCTCATGGTGGCGCCTGCCACACTGCTGATGGACAGCCGCAGAATTCCGCTCATAAGGGCGCTCAGCAGAAGGATAAGAACTGCGCCTCCGTACTTTCCCTCCAGTTTGTCCTTGGCGGTATTTTTCAGCTCATAGATTTTTTTATACTGTTTCATGTTTCGGTTCTCCGCAAGAGGTATGCCCGGGCCCTGTAACTGATGCAGCCTGCTTAACACAGCTTATGGAAAACCGTATCAGTTTCTGGTGACGTTCCCTTATACCGCATAGTCAAGATTCATGCCCACATACTTCATTTTGTCAGAATTCTTTAAATCCTGCTGATAAGGATTGTCCTCGTTGTAATACTTGATTTGAGTGTGGGTGGTTCCGCCGGATACATAGCTGCGTCCGCATTCCGGGCAGACGCCGGTGTGGATGGAAACCGAGGCCGAGACCACCTTTCCGTTGTCCTTGGCTGCTTTTTTGTAAGCGTTGGACACATGCTCCTGCTCGTGAGCCCGCACTGCAGAGGCGGCGTTCTCCGGGGACACATGCTGGGGGCTTTTAAAGGAGACCATCTCGTTGGAGCCGTCCTTGTACTTCCGGTTCTTGCAGGTCTTGCACTCTTCCGCCGGATCCTGGATCCCGCCCTTTTTCTTTTGGTCTTCCTCATCTCCGAAAACTTTCCTGCCATCTGCAGTCTCCTGGCCCGGCAGTACATCTGTCCCGGTATACCCTGCCCTGGCCGGGGAGGCTGTCCGGGTTCCCATGCTGCCGTACCATGCCGAGCTGTCATTTCCGATTGGGGATAACATCATCGCTGTAACCTCCTGTATTCTGTTTTCTTCATAATTTTATTCTTCAATAGAGAATCCATAAACCGTTTCCATGAATTCCCGGAAGTCCATGCCGTACACCTGCTCCGTCATCCTGTCGAACCTGCCCTGAAAGGCTTCGTTTTTCATCAGCGAAGGCAGCATTGCCAGGGAGTAGATCAGCAGGGCGCCGGCACAGACCAGGCCCACCCAGGAACACACCTGCCCCAGAAGGCAGGTGGAATTTACGGGCTTTCCCTGTCTGCGGGCAAGATGGGCAAAGATAAGGCCCAGGGCGCCCAGGGGCAGAGAGATTACCACGGCGCAGCAGGTGGTGACGGAGACAATACCGCACACCAGGGCGGCGGTGGAAAAGGCCTGCCCCTGGGACTTGTGTACGGGCTGGTTGTAATAGCTGCTGTTGGAAGCGTTGCTGTTCCACCTGTCCCACTGTCCGTTGTCCTTGTCTGGTCTGTCTGATCCGTAATTCATGTCTCCTGCTCCTTGCCGGCACTTTTATGGATGCTCTAAAGAATTTTCTTAGTATATGCCCCTATTATAGCAGTAATGCCCAGGGTTTTCCAGCCCTTTTTCACGGTTGCAGAAGGAAAAAACACAGAGGGCCAAAGAGGGCGTCCGTCTTGACTATAGGGTAAACCGTTCCAGGCAGGGAGCTGAGTGTTGAATCCATGGGTAAAATCTGGTATAATGGCTGAGGATTTATACTGCGTCTTTTATAAAGTTAATTCTTAAGTTCCTAAAAGGTTTTTCAGGGGAGGGGAGTGGGATGAACGATAAACTTCCATATTACTGCGGGGAACGCCGGCCCAACTGTGACTACCACCACGGCCAGCTGCCCCCTGTGCGGGGGGCGGGCTGCTATCAGGTGACCCGGGCCAACCGCACCCATCCGGAATGGGACGACGGCACAGGGGACACCTACAAGCACGGGGCGGATCTGGCATACTGGAAGGGGAGCTTTTACCTGCACTATTTTACCAACCCGGTGAGCGAGCACACAGGGCGGGGTCAGAGCGTCCTGGCCTCCTCCCGGGACGGCATGCACTGGAAGGATTTCCAGGTGGCCTTTCCGCCTTACCGGATCCCGGCATGCACGGTGACGGATTATAAGGGAAACACCACCACATTCACCGGGGATACCTATGCCTTTATCCACCAGCGGGTGGGGTTTTACCGCACCTCCACGGACAGGCTGCTTCTGCTTGGGTTTTACGGGTGGTCCCCCCAACCCTGGGTGAACAACTGGGACAACTTCGGGGTGGGCAGGGTGGTGCGGGAGCTGTATCCTGAGGGGAATATGGGGCCTGTGTTTTTTATCCGGCCCTGCTGGCAGGGGGGATGGTCCAGGGAACAGCTTCTCTATCCGCTGTACACGGAGGCGGAGGAGAGTTTTGCAGCCTGCTGTGAGGAACTTCTGGCGGATCCCCTTGCCACCCAGCAGTGGGCGGAGGAGAATGGGGACAGGGACGAACTGATCCGCATCAAGCATGAGCCGGATGGCTCCACCAATCAGGCTTTCTGCTGGTATCATATCAATCAGGAAACTGTGATAGGCCTCTGGAAACATGCCCGCTGTGCCCGCAGCGACGACGGGGGCGGGACCTGGAGTTCTGTGCAGGAGTCCCCTTCCCTGGTGATGAGCGGGCAGAAGGTCTGGGCTCAGAGGACGGCGGACGGCAGGTTTGCCATGTTCTATGATCCTACCCTGGAGTCCACCCATCGCTGGCCCCTGTGCGTTACCCTGTCGGAGGACGGCATTGCATACAGAGATATGCTCCTGGTACACGGGGAGGTGCCGCCCATGCGCTTCGGCGGTTTCTGGAAGGATTTCGGCCCTCAGTACATGCGGGGTATCCAGGAGGGAATGGAGCGCCCCCTGGACGCGGTGTGGGTGGCCTACACGGTGAACAAGGAGGATGTGTGGGTGGCCAGGCTGCCCCTCCCTGTCACGGGCAGGGAGGAGCGGCAGGTGCTGGAGGGCGGATTTGAAGAGTTCACGGTATACTCCCCCTGCTGGGCTCCGGTGACGGTGACAGAGCTTCCCTCCCTGCGCCTGGAGGATTTTGACCGCTATGATTACGCCAGGGCAGAGCGGGTTTTGAGGGAGTCCCGGCGGCAGCGGGTGGTTTTTGCCGTGACGCCGGGCCAGGAGGATCATGGAAGCCTTTACTGCGAACTGCAGGACCCCCGGGGCCAGACGGCGGTGCGTCTGGTGTTTCGCAGAGACGGCATGCTCTGTGTGCGCACCACGGCCCTGGTGGGGGTGTGCGGATACAGGGCGGGGGAGAGTGTGGAGCTGGAACTGGAAGCCTGCTGTCCCTGCCATGAGTTTACCTTAAGCGTCAACGGCGTGGAGCGGGGAAAGTACCGGTTTATGACGGCGGTGTCCAGTATATCCCGCTTTGTGCTTCGCACCGGCGCCCCCAGGTCCGGGCCCACCAGGGAGACAGAGCCCTGGGAGGAGGCCGGGGCGGCGCTGCCTCTGGCGGATGAGAAGGATGAGGCGGCGGTGTTTGACCTGACGAAATTCCATGTGGAGAGTGAGTTATAAATATAGAGAGTGATAGATAGAAGGAAGGCTTGGAAGACATTATGGATATTTTTCAGAAAATCACAGAAGAACTGGCAGTGCAGAAATGGCAGGTGGAAGCGGCGGTTAAGCTCATTGATGAGGGCTGCACCATTCCCTTTATCTCCCGGTACAGGAAGGAGGTCACAGGTTCTCTGAACGACGAGCAGCTGCGGGATCTCCATGAGAGACTGCTGTACCTGCGGAGTCTGGAGGAGAAGAAGGAGCAGGTGCTGGGGAGCATTCAGGAGCAGGGCAAGCTCACAGAGGAACTGAAGGAGAAGATTCTGGCGGCCCAGACGCTGGTGGTGGTGGAGGACCTTTACCGTCCCTACCGTCCCAAGAGGAAGACCAGGGCCAGCGTGGCCAGGGCAAAGGGCCTGGAGGGCCTGGCGGAGTTTATTCTTGCCCAGAACGCTCAGGGGCCCCTGGAGGAAGAGGCGGCAAAATATGTCACCGGAGAAGAGACGGAGGAGGAACTTCAGGTGAAGACTCCCCAGGAGGCTCTGCAGGGAGCCAGGGACATTATCGCCGAGGACACCTCCGACAACGCAGATTACCGCAGCTATATCAGGGAGGCCACCCTGGAGGAAGGGGTTATCGTCAGCTCTGCCAGGGACGAGAAAGCCCAGAGCGTGTATGAGATGTACTATCATTTCGAAGAGCCTGTGAAAAAGGTGGCGGGCCACAGGGTGCTTGCCCTGAACCGTGGGGAGGCGGAGAAGATTCTGACGGTAAAGGTGAACGCTCCCGTGGAGCGCATTCTGCGTTTTCTGGAGAAGAAGACCATTACCTCCGACAATCCTCACACCATGCCTCAGCTGAAGGAGGCTCTGGAGGACAGCTATGACCGCCTTATCGCCCCTGCCATTGAGCGGGAGATCCGCAGCAGTCTCACGGAGATGGCTGAGGACGGGGCCATTTCGGTCTTTGGGAAGAATTTAGAGCAGCTTCTGCTGCAGCCCCCCATCGCCGGGAAGGTGGTTCTGGGCTGGGACCCTGCTTTCCGCACCGGGTGTAAGCTGGCGGTGGTGGATGCCACGGGGAAGGTTCTGGACACCAAGGTGATCTATCCCACCGCCCCCCAGAACAAGGTGGCGGAGGCCAAAACGGAGCTGAAGAAACTGATCTCCAAGTACAAGGTGGATCTGATCTCTGTGGGGAACGGCACCGCTTCCCGGGAATCGGAGCAGATTATTGTGGACCTGCTGAAGGAACTGGATCGGCCGGTGCAGTATGTGATTGTCAACGAGGCCGGCGCCAGCGTCTACTCCGCCAGCAAGCTTGCCACGGAGGAGTTCCCCAATTTTGACGTGGGGCAAAGGAGCGCGGCTTCCATTGCCAGAAGGCTCCAGGATCCTCTGGCGGAGCTTGTAAAGATCGATCCCAAGTCCATTGGGGTGGGTCAGTACCAGCACGATATGAACCAGAAGAAACTCAGCGATGCCTTGAGCGGCGTGGTGGAGGACAGCGTGAACAAGGTGGGGGTGGATCTGAACACGGCTTCCGCTTCCCTTTTGGAGTACATCTCCGGGATCAACAAGACCATTGCCCGGAATATTGTGGAGTACAGGGAGGCCAACGGCCGCTTTACCGACAGGAAGCAGCTGCTGAAGGTGGCCAAGCTGGGGCCTAAGGCTTTTGAGCAGTGCGCCGGATTTATGCGGATTCTGGACGGGGACAATCCTCTGGATGCCACCAGCGTCCACCCGGAGTCTTACCAGGCGGCCATGAAGCTTCTGGAGAAACTGGGCATGACCATGGAGGATGTGCGTGCGGCCCAGAAAAAGGCGGCGGCAAAGAGCGGCTCCGGCAGCGGGGCGGTTCCCCAGGGGGCCAAAAAGGGAGCGGAAAAGAATAAGCCCGGGCAGAAGTCCATCCGTGTGGGCAACACCAACACTGCCATGGGGAAGGCCCTGGCGGCGGCCATGGGCGGAAGCAGTGTTCCTGAGGCAGCAGAGGGCGCCCCTGCAGGGGGTAAGAAGGCGGCGCCCGCAGGGGCCGGTGTCCGGGAGGAGATGTCCGGGCTGGGAAAGCGAATCCGGGACAAGGCACAGCTTGCCCAGGAACTGGGCATCGGAGAGATCACGCTGAACGATATCTTAAAGGAGCTTGAGAAACCTGCCAGAGATCCCAGAGAGGACAGCCCCAAGCCCATCCTGCGCAGTGACGTTATGGAGATGAAGGACTTAAAGCCCGGCATGGTGCTGAAGGGCACGGTGCGGAATGTCATTGACTTCGGGGCTTTTGTGGACATTGGGGTTCACCAGGACGGTCTGGTACACATTTCCCAGATTACGGACCGTTTCATCAAACATCCCCTTGACGCCGTGAAGGTGGGGGATATTGTGGAGGTGCAGGTTCTGGGAGTGGACGAGGCCAAGAAGCGTATCAGTCTTACCATGAAGATCAACGCGGAACAGGGTGGCCCGGCGAAGAAGTAAGAAGGTGTAGAACTGCTTATAAATACCTTTGCAGTCTGTGCATGATCCAGGGCGGGTCAGAAGGACAAACTGCAGAGGGGATTTATAAGCAGTTTTTTCAGTCTTTTTTTGCCGTGCCGGATTTGTCTGGAAAAGTTGTGGGAGAGCTTTGAAAATGAGAAAATATACAGTTGACAAAAGCTGTAAAATGCGATAATGTTAGTATGCTAACAAAAAAGTTAGTGTACTAACATTGCTGCGTGCAGGATATTTGTTACAGTACGCCCTGGGGGAAGCCCGGGACGGGAAAGGAGCATATGGAAGAGGAGCGGATCGCACTTATGCTGAGGATCATCCAGAACCGGATCAAAATGATCATACATAATGCTGTTCCCAGGTTTGAGAAGGGTCCCAGGAGCCAGCTGCAGGGTGGGATCCTGGGCTATCTCTACCATCACCGGGACGGGCCTGTGTACCAGAGGGATCTTGAGAAAGAATTCCGCATTTCCCGGGCCACGGCCACCAACACACTTCAGGTCATGGAACGGGATGGTCTGATTGTGCGCAGGGCTCAGGACCGGGACGGGCGGCTGAAGCGGATCCAGATGACGGAGGAAGCCTGTCAGAATCACAGACAGATTGAGGAGCATATGGAGATGATGGACAGGCGCATGCTGGAGGGGATGACCCAGGCGGAGGCGGAGGAGCTGCGCAGGTATCTGGGAATTCTGCTTGGGAATCTGGAGCGGATGGCACAGGAGCAGAAGATTTCGGGGGAAGACCCGGAGCTGCGGGAACCGGGGGATGGAGAACCTGCCCCGGAGCACTGGAAAGAAAGCAAAAAGGAAAGGAAGACATAAGGTATGTTGAGAACACTGGGAGCCCAGATTAAGGAATTTAAGAAGGACTCTGTACTGACACCGGTCTTTATGATAGGAGAGGTGATCATGGAGACCATCATCCCCCTGCTGATGGCATCCATCATAGACAACGGTGTCAATGGAAACAATGGCAGCGGGGACATGAACCATATTTATCTGACTGGTTGTTTGATGATTGTTGTGGCCCTGGCAAGCCTGACCTTAGGCATTCTGGGGGGCAGGTACGGCTCCCGGGCGTCGGCGGGCTTTGCAAGGAACCTGCGCAGGGCCATGTATGAGAGGATCCAGACATTCAGTTTTTCCAATATTGACAAATTCAGCACTTCCGGTCTGGTGACAAGGCTCACCACGGATGTGACAAATATGCAGAATGCCTACCAGATGATTCTGCGCATGTGCATGAGGGCTCCGGCCACCCTGATCTGCGCCATGTTCATGTCCTTTGTGATCAGCCCCCGCCTGGCCAGCGTGTACCTGGTGGCGGTGATTTTCCTGGGATGTGTCCTGGGGCTGATTGTAAGCCGGGCCATGAAACATTTTACCCAGGCATTTCCCAAGTATGACGCCCTCAACGAGAGCGTCCAGGAAAACGTGTCCGCCATCCGGGTGGTGAAGGCCTATGTGAGGGAGGAGCACGAGATTCGGAAATTTAAAACTGCCAGCAACAATATCTACAAGATATTCTGCAAGGCGGAAGGGATTGTGGCCTGGAACGGGCCGGTGATGAATCTCACCGTTTACACCTGTATCCTTCTGATCAGCTGGATGGGGGCCCACCTGATTGTACAGGACACCCTGAAGACCGGGCAGCTTATGAACATGCTCACCTACTGCATGAACATTCTCATGAGCCTGATGATGCTCTCCATGATTTTCGTCATGGTTACGATGTCCGCCGCTAGCGCCAAACGAATCTGCGAGGTGCTGGAGGAGAAGCCGGATCTGACGAATCCTGCGGAGCCTGTGAGAGAAGTGAAGGATGGAAGCATTGTATTTGACCATGTGTCCTTCCGGTATAAGAAGGACGCGGAAGGGGCGGTGCTGAAGGACATTCATCTGAACATCAAGTCCGGGGAGACCATCGGCATCATCGGCGGCACCGGAAGCGCCAAGTCCAGTCTGGTGAACCTGGTCAGCCGTCTGTACGATGTGTCGGAGGGGCAGCTTCTGGTGGGAGGCGTCAACGTAAAGGATTACGACATGGAAGTGCTCAGGAACCAGGTGGCGGTGGTGCTGCAGAACAATGTGCTGTTTTCCGGCACCATCCTGGACAATCTGCGCTGGGGCAATAAGGAGGCCACCCTGGAGGAGTGCAGGCATGCCTGTGAACTGGCCTGCGCGGACGAATTTATACAGAAAATGCCCCAGGGGTATGAGACTTTTATCGAGCAGGGGGGGACTAACGTGTCCGGCGGGCAGAAACAGAGGCTCTGCATTGCCAGGGCTCTGATGAAAAAACCGAGAGTGCTGATCCTGGACGATTCCACCAGCGCCGTGGACACGGCCACCGACGCCAGGATACGGCAGGCTTTTGCCCAGGCTATCCCCGGCACCACCAAGCTTATCATTGCCCAGAGGATCTCCAGTGTGGAACACGCGGACAGAATTATTGTGATGCATGAGGGCCAGGTGGACGGGGTGGGAACCCATGAGGAGCTGCTGGCGGGCAACGCCATCTATCGGGAGGTATATGACGCCCAGATGAGCGGCAGCGGTGACTTTGACGAGAAAGGAGGCATGTGACCATGGCAGAAATAAAAAAATCAGGGGATAATCAGGGAACCGGCAGCCAGGCTTCCGGCAACCCTAGTCCCGGCGGACACGGTCCCGGCGGGCGGGGGCCCAGGGGACCCAGGCCCAAGATTGAGAATCCCGGCAGGCTGTTTCGGCGGATTATGGGTTATACTTTGAAGGATTACGCGGTGGGATGGGTGGTTGTGGTGGTTTGTATTTTTGCAACGGTGTACGCCACTCTCCAGGGAACCATGTTCATGCGGACCCTTATTGACGACTATATTGTGCCCCTGCTGGGGAACAAAAACCCCGATTACGGGCCTCTGGCCGGCGCCATAGGAAGGGTGGCCATGTTCTATGTCCTGGGTGTGGCGGCTTCTTTTATCCAGTCCAGGGTATTGATCAGCATAGGACAGGGGACCCTGAGGAGTATCAGGGACGATATGTTTGAGAAGATGGAGGCCCTGCCCATTAAATATTTCGACACCCATGCCCACGGGGACATTATGTCCATGTACACCAACGACATTGACACCCTCCGGCAGATGATCAGTCAGAGCATACCGCAGATGATCAACAGCGTCATCACGGTGGTGGGGGTTTTGGTGTATATGATCATTCTGGATGTGCCCCTGACGCTGGTGACGCTGCTGATGGTGGGTGTCATGCTGGGGGTAACAAAGAAACTGGGGGGCCTGAGCAGCCGGTATTTTGTGGAACAGCAGAAGGCCATCGGCGCTTTGAACGGCTGTATTGAGGAGACCATGACCGGTCAGAAGGTGGTGAAGGTGTTCTGCCATGAACAGGAGAGTCTGGATCAGTTTAACAGGCTCAACGACCATTTGTTTGAGAGCGCCTACCAGGCCAACAAGTTCGCCAACATTATGATGCCTGTGAATGCACAGCTGGGCAATCTGAGCTATGTGATCTGCGCGGTGGCAGGGGGTGTTCTGACCATCACGGGAGTCTCCGGGCTGACCCTGGGAGGGCTGGCCAGCTTCCTGAACTTTAACAAATCCTTCAACATGCCCATCAACCAGGTGAGCATGCAGTTTAACAGCATTATCATGGCCCTGGCAGGGGCGGACCGGATCTTTAAGCTCATGGATCAGGAGCCGGAGGTGGACAATGGCTATGTGGAGCTGGTGAATGCGGTGCGCAGGCCAGACGGGGAGCTGGCGGAGAGCAGGGAGCGCACGGGACTCTGGGCCTGGAAGCACTATCACAAGGATTCGGACACTACCACCTATGTGGAGCTGAAGGGGGATGTGGTTTTTGACCATGTGGATTTTGGCTACAATGATGACAAGATGATCCTGCACGATATTCTGCTATACGCCAAGCCGGGACAGAAGATTGCGTTTGTGGGGGCTACCGGTGCGGGCAAGACCACCATCACCAACCTGATCAACCGGTTCTATGATATTCAGGATGGAAAGATACGGTATGACGCCATAAATGTGACCAAGATCAAGAAGGCGGACCTGCGCCGTTCCCTGGGCATTGTGCTCCAGGACACGCATCTGTTCACGGACACGGTGATGGAGAACATCCGCTACGGGAAACTGGACGCCACCGACGAGGAAGTGTACAGGGCGGCGAAACTGGCCAACGCGGACGGCTTTATCCGCAGGCTGCCCGAAGGGTATAACACTATGCTCCATGGGGACGGGGCCAATTTAAGTCAGGGACAGAGGCAGCTGCTGGCCATTGCCAGGGCGGCCATTGCGGATCCGCCGGTGCTGATTCTGGATGAGGCTACCAGCTCCATCGACACCCGCACGGAGAAACTGGGGCAGCAGGGCATGGACGCGCTGATGAAGGGCCGCACCAATTTCGTCATCGCCCACAGGCTCTCCACCGTCAAGAACAGCGACTGTATTATGGTGCTGGAACAGGGGCGCATTATTGAGCGCGGCACCCATGAACAGCTCATTGAGGAGAAGGGCAGGTACTATCAGCTTTACACAGGAAATGCTATCACCACATAAGGGTCCCGCCGGGGCCCGGAGGGAAGTGAAAAAGGGATATCTGGGCAGGGGGAGGTGTGCCGGATGATATATAAAATAGCAGTCTGCGACGACTGTGCCGCAGATGTGGAATATCTTTCTCTTCTGGCGGGGGACTGGGCGGAGGGCGCCGGGGGCCAGGCGGCGGTGAAAGCATTTCCCTCCGCCGAGGCCTTCCTGTTCCATTACGAGGAGGAGCGGGATTTCGACATTCTTCTGCTGGACATAGAGATGGGGGCTCTCAACGGCGTGGAACTTGCCCGGAAGATCCGGCAGGAAAACGGGACGGTGCAGATTGTGTTTATCACCGGATTTCCGGATTTTATGGCGGAGGGTTACGAGGTGTCCGCCCTGCACTATCTGATGAAACCGGTGTCCCGGGAGAAGCTTTTTCAGGTTCTGGACAGGGCCGCCGCAAATCTGACCAGAACCGAGAAGCGGCTGAAGGTGGTTTTTGACAGACAGACGGACTTTGTGCCCCTGGATCAGATCCTGTATGTGGAAGCCCAGCGGCAGTACGTGGTGGTCCACACCGCCGGTGGATCCTGCCGGATGAAGGCTTCCCTGGCGGACACCGCCAAGGAGCTGGACGAGAGGTTTTACAGGTGTCAACGTTCCTTTCTGGTAAATTTGAGCTATGTGGTAAGGATAAAAGGAAATTGTGTGGTGCTGAAAAACGGAGAGGAAATCCCCATCAGCAGAGGGGCGGGGGAAGAGATCGGAAAAGCCATCATACAATTATTTTAGAGGGCAGGACAATGAGCAGACTCTTTGGAAGGTGGATTGACAGGCGGATAGAGGCGTACCAGACCGACCTGATGCAGAAATACTGCGATGAAGTTGAGAGCATGTACACAAAAATGCGGGGCTGGCGCCATGACTACCATAACCATATCCAGGCCATGCAGGCCAGCATGGCCCTGGGCAGATATGAGGAGGTAAAGGAGTATCTGCGGCTGCTGAATGATGATCTGACCACTGTGGACACGGTGGTGAAGACAGGACGTGTGATGGTGGATGCCATTTTGAACGGGAAACTGTCCCTGGCTGCCCGGCATGAGATTCCCGTAAATGCCAAGGCAAAGATTCCTGCGGACTGCAGGGTCAGCGATGTGGATCTGTGTGTGGTGATCGGAAATCTGCTGGACAATGCCATAGAGGAGAACCGCAAACTGGAGGCTTCAAAGCGGTTTATCCGGGTCTACATCGGCACCAAAAACACATATCTCTACATTGCAGTCACCAATGCCGCGGGCAGGAGGCAGGAAAAAACAGGGGCCCGTTTCCTGTCCTCCAAGGGCAGTATGCATGGGTTCGGCCTGTCCCGGGTGGAGGGGATTGTGAAAAAACAGGAGGGAGTCTTTACCGCAGACAGCGAAGACGGCGGCTTTACGGCGGAAGTGCTTCTGCCCCTGTAAGAAATCCCTGTGCCCCATGAAGGCAGGCGTTCAGACGCCTGCCTTCATGGGAAGGACCCACTCTGTTTGCTGCTGCTTTGAGAGCAGATGAAAGAATTCATCCTCCGGCATGGGCTTGGAGTAATAATAGCCCTGTACATGGTCGCATCCTATGCTCTGCAGCAGTTCTACCTGTTCCTTGGTCTCCGTGCCTTCTGCCAGAAGTCCCAGTTTCAGCTTGTTTGCCATACTGACCACCTGCTCCAGAACCAGTTTTCCCTTGTTGGAGATCATGAGGTTTTCCATAAATTTTTTGTCCAGTTTTATGGCGTCAAAAGGTGTCTCCACAAGAATGTTCAGGGAGGAATAGCCGCTGCCGAAATCATCCATCAGCAGGGTATATCCTTCCTTTTTTAACTGCAGGGCCTTACTGCTCACCTGTTCGCTGTCCGCAGATTCCGTGATTTCCAGCTCCAGCAGGGATTTGTCGATCTCATTCTGGGCAATGATGTCAGAGAGAACCTTGATGCACTCGTTGTCATTCAGATGGACTCTCGACACATTGACCGAGACAGGGCAGGGTTTCACGCCCGCCTTGTTGCAGCGGCTGATAAAACGGCAGGCCTTCTCCCAGATATAGTAGTCCACCTTTTTGATATAGCCGTTTTCTTCTATAATAGGGATGAACTGGTCCGGATAGATCATGCCCCGTTTTGGATGCCGCCAGCGCACCAGGGCCTCCGCCCCGATGATTTCATTTCTTGCAATGCTGTATTTTGGCTGTAAATACATCAAAAACTGTCCTTCGGAAATGGCGGTCTGAAGGTTTTCTTCGATAAATTTCCGGTTGTACAGAGAATCTTTGTACTGTTCCTTGTAGAACAGAATATTGGTGAGAATATTGCTTTTTGCTGTTTTTCTGGCCATGGCCGCCCGGTCTTCCATCTGACGCAGCTCCATGCTCCGGTCTGTGACCGAATATACGCCATAGGTCATCTGCAGCTTTACTCCCTTATAACGGCAGATTCTGGCATCCAGCTGCTGGATGAAGGAAGCCAGGGACTTCTTGGTCTCATACTCGGTGACAATCATAAAGACATCGCTTCTCAAATTCATAAAGTACTGGTCGTCCCGGCAGTAATCCCGCAGCTGTCTGGTGATAAAACCGAGAATCTCGTCCCCGAACCGTTCTCCGTACAGGTCGTTGACAATCTTGAACTTACGGATGTCAAACTGGATGAAGGCCACATTGCCGGCGGCGGTCATCAGAAGATGAGTTACATTCCGGCGGAATTGTTTCAGTCTTCCCAGCTCTTTTAAAATAATCTGCATTTCGTCGGTTTCGGAAAAACATTCCAGATCAAGATCCGAGTCCTGGATATCCTGCAGGTACTCCGTGAGCATGTCTTCCAGGATGTCCACGCTGGCGCTTATGGCGCGGGGACATTTTTGAAGGATCATCTTTTCCTGGCGCACCGCCGCCATGCCTTCCGGCGTGGAGATGTCCTTACCCAGAATTTCCTGGCACCTGGTACGGTCCTCCATGGCGTCTTTGAATCGCTGTATGAACTCCTCGGTCTTCCGGTTGCTGTAGATTTCGGTCTCCCTGTCCTGGGGATCGCAGAAGCCGAAGGCCAGCCCCAACACCAGCATGGAGGCCGTAATGCAGCCGCAGGTGCCGCCCTGGCGCATTCCCCCTGCAAAACAGGTGCTGATCTTAAACGCGGTCTTCAAATCCATTCCGAAATCACCTGCAAACGCACCGAATAAGGCCTGTGAACAATGGTAGCCTTGATATAACAGTTGAGCGGCTTTTTCTTTATGTGTCATCCTGACGCTCCTCCTGCGGCCGGCCTGTATCGGCATTGTCGTCGGTCCGCAATTTAGATATGACTTTGCTGTTTGTCCAGCATATGTTTAAGAAATTCTAAATTTTATTGTAACATATCATTGGCAGATTGTGAAGTATTACTTAAATAAAAAAACGGCAGGCTATCTCCTGTACGAGGAGGCCTGCCGTATGGGATGTGTCTCAGCAAGAGCGCCATGTCCTGAACGACGCTCTCAGATTATATTATGTCCTGGATGCCTGTCTTCTCGGCGAAGTAATGCTGCTTTGCCATAAGTTCCTGCCGCTTTTCTGCCGGGATGCCGTTGAGCATATCTTCAAAAAGCATGTCCCGCATGGGAGTTCCCTTGGACAGGGTGAACAGCTGTGCATTCAGCCACTCGTCCCACAGGTGCGCAAACAGGCTGCGGCTGTCCATAAAGGTATCCACGTTCTCAAAGCCTTTTTCAGGATCATAGTACTGCAGCACCACAAATCCGTAGATGCCCGCGTCCAGCGCAATGATATCTTCTTCCGCATACAGTTCCGCAAAAGCATCCGCCACCTGACGGCATTTTGCCTGCTCTTCCTGGGTTATAAATTTCTTCTCGTTCATGTTATCCTCCTTCTGAAACGAAAGGTGTGCGTCATTTCAGACTTCGGATCCAGTCTTCGTAACGACACACAGGTTAATGGGTTCAATATAGTCTACAGAATATGTAATATAATCCTATGGGAATTATCATACCACATATAAGAAGTAAAGTCTATTCGTTTTCTGAAATATTTTGCGAGAATTTGTCGAAAAAGGGAATTTTTCCATAAAAAGGTCTGCCTTTTCAGTGTGAGGGGATGGTTTTCTGCAGAGTGTCTGGAGAATCAGAATGCCGGAAATTTTTACTGTCCGTATCAAAATAGATGTTTTTTGCCTGGCTCCATGCCGATATATTCAAGTATATCATGCCTGAGAAAAAATGTCTATGAAATAAGGCAAAACTATATGTACACACGGGTAAGAGGGTACTTGATTTTATCCTTATCTTGTTTTAAAATCATTTTGTATCAAACTAAGAAATATATTTACAGATAAACAAGGAGGCGAAAGGCTGTATGCAGAAACGTATTTTGGTGGTGGATGACGACGCGATGAATTTAAGGATGACGAGTTTGATCCTGGAGAAGCACTATGAGGTTCTGCTGGTGAAGTCAGGGGAGGAAGCTCTGGACAAACTGAAACGCGAAAGCATCGACTTAATTCTCCTGGATATTGCAATGCCTGGCATGAACGGTATTCAGACGTTTAAGCGTCTGAAGGAAGATGATGTAGAGATTCCTGTGATTTTCCTGACGGCATCAGGGGATGAAGATGATGTAATGACAGCGATCAGACTGGGGGCGGCTAATTATCTGAAGAAACCCTTTATGCCAAAAGAGCTTCTGGAGCGGGTGGCAAAGGAGTTTGAGAAAAAGTGAGGACAGAGGCACAGACAAGCATACATTTGTTTATGGCAGGTGTTGTCAGCACATTCAGCGTGATGTTGACTTTGATTACTTTGGCAATGCTTTGGGAACCGTGGACGGTTGTTTTGACGGTGGTAGGCTGCTTTGTGGTATGGTGGCTTCATATTGGCAGAATTGGCTCAGATCTGTTGTATGAAAATATTTGTGCCGGATTGTTGATGATGGAGTTTTTTTTCTTTGGGGTACACAGCACCAGCCTCTATGATATTCCTCTTGTGGCCTGTGTGCTTCTTGTCAGCCTGTCCCTGCTGAGCAGGAAATTGCTGTTGTATCTGATCGGCGCTCTGTATGTGGTCATGCTGTTGTACCATTTTCTGCTGCTCCAGACCATTTCAGCCCATATGGGTCTGGAAGGCGCTCTGCGGATGGTGCTGGGCGCCGCCTCCGTGGCGGGGGTGGTGGCAGTGGGAAGATACCGGATCAACAGACGCCACCGGGAGCAGAGGAAATATTCCAGTATGCAGGAACAGCTGCAGACGGCGGTGCGCCAGAATGCCGATTTTCTGTCAAATGTATCCCATGAGCTGCGGACTCCTGTGAATATGGTCATCGGGATCAGTGAGGTGGCTTATGGGAAAGCTGTATCCAAGGAAGTCAGGGATGATTTAGACTCTATAAAACTGGCTGGCAAAAGGCTGTCCAGCCAGATTAACAATATTCTCAATTATACTGAAATTGTGGAGAACACGCTTTCTGCGGTGAATGAACCCTATGCTATTACTTCTGTGGTCAATGATGTGGTTGCCATGGCGACCATACAGGGCAGCAGTCATCAGCTGGAGCTGGTGTTTGACATGGATCCCAGAATTCCTTCGGTTCTGCTGGGAGATGCGGAGAAAATTTCCCATGTAATTAAAACTCTTCTGGAGAATTCTCTTAAATTTACCGAGGAGGGCGGTATTGACGTCTATGTGGGATACCGCCGTGAGGAATATGGGATCAATCTGATTGTGGACGTCTGTGATACAGGCATCGGCATGACGTCTTCCCAGCTGGGGCAGATGAAGGATGATTTCTATCAGGCGGATTCCGGAAGCAGGCGTTATGTGGGCGGCCTGGGCCTGGGAATTCCCATTGCCCGGGGGCTGCTTCACGCCATGGGGGGCTTTGTACACTTTGAAAGCAGGGAACAGCAGGGAATGCAGGCTCACATTGTCATTCCCCAGAAGGTGGAGAATTACACCCCCAGTATTGTGGTGCCAAATGCCCAGCAGCTGTGCATTGCGTGCTATTTCCGGCCGGAGCGGTACAGCCGCGACGAAGTGAGAAGATATTATGATAATATGATACTTCATCTTGTGGAAGGGCTTGGCATTGAGGGATACCAGGCGCACAATTTTGAAGGGCTGCAGAAGCTGCAGAGAGAACATAAACTGACCCATATTTTTATTGCCCAGCTGGAATACATGAAAAATTCTCCTTATTATGAAGAACTGGCGCTGACGCATCAGGTGGCGGTGATAGCGGAGAAAGACTTTGTGCTGGATGAGGACAGCAGGCTGCTGGTGCTGAGAAAGCCGTTTTTTGCTTTGACCATCGTAAATCTGCTCAGCGGGCAGGAGCGGGACACTAACTTTGAAGAGATACATAATTTGGGACGCAGGCCATTTACCTGCAACGGCGTGCACGCGCTGGCGGTGGACGATGAGGAGATGAACCTTATGGTGGCCAAGGGGGTGCTGGGAAACTACGGCATGCAGGTGGACACCTGCCTCAGCGGCAAGGAGGCCGTGGAGCGCTGTATGGAGAAATCTTATGACATCATCTTTCTGGACCATATGATGCCTGGATTTGACGGTGTGGAGACCCTCAAGCGCATTCGGGAGATCAATGACGGGGCCTATAAGACGCTGCCGGTGGTGGCTCTGACAGCAAACACCATCAGCGGCGCCAGGGAAATGTTTCGTAATGAGGGATTTTCGGAATTCGTACCAAAACCCATTGAGCGTTCTGTTCTGGAGAGGGTTCTGCGCAGGGTGCTGCCGGAGCACTGTATCCAGTATGAATCAGAACAGGAGATATGCATAAAGATGCCGGAGGGTGTGGAGCCGGAGATTGATTCTGTGGAGATTTACCGGGAGATGCCGGAGGAGTCCTCTGCGGAAGGAAGTGCAGTGGAAGAGGAAGGAACTGGACTGCCTTATGGTTCTCTTGTGCGGGCAGGTATCAATGTGGGGATGGGCCTGGATTACTGCGGCGGAGAGGAAAGCTTTTATCTGGAAATGCTGCAAATGTTCCAGGAACAGGAAGAGGAGAAGCGCGCAGAGATCATATCCCTGTACGAGGAGGGCAATTGGAAGGACTATGCCATTAAGGTCCATGCGCTGAAGAGCACTTCGCTGACTATCGGCGCGGAAGCCCTGTCAGAGCAGGCCAAGGCACTGGAACAGGCGGGCAAGAACGAGGATGAGGGCTTTATCCGCAGCAACCATTCCCGGCTGCTGCAAATGTATCAGGAAGTCTGCAGAAGTATTGCCAATCTTTAAAGGATATGTGTCCCACAGAGGGGCAGTGAGGAGTTAGCGTGTTTAAGAAATGGTTTGACAATATCTTTGACCACAGGATCAGCCTGAGAGAGCGCATGTTCCGTCTGGTCACAAGCATCAGCATGATCGCCCTGCTCTTTATGCTGGTTATGTGCAGGTACACGGCAAACCTGTTTTTGCTGGCGGGAAGCCTGTTGTTTATGTATCTGGCCATGAGGATCAGTATTAAGAAAGAAAATATCAATGGGGGGGCCACGGCCACAGTGGTGCTTCTGCTCTGTCTGTTTCCCATTGTGTTTTTTACTGGGGGCGGGATTTACGGCGGGGTGCCGGAGTGGTTTGTGCTCTGTTTTATTTACATTATCATTACCCTGGAGGGAAAGCGGAAAGGCGTGTTTTTCCTGCTCTGTACGGCGGAGACAGTGGCATGTTATTACATAGCATATAATCATCCGGAGTATGTGATGCAGAATACCAAAGCAGAGGCGTATTTTGATTCCATCCGCTCTGTGGTTCTGGTGGGAGGGCTCACCAGCCTTCTGCTTCTGTTCCTGACCCATCTGTACGAAAAGGAGAACAAGCTTACGGTTCAGCAGAAGAAGGAGATAGAGGAGCTGAACCAGGCGGAGAACCACTTTTTCTCCAGCATGAGCCATGAGATCCGCACCCCTATCAACACCATTATCGGTCTGAATGAGATGATACTGCGGGGGGATATTTCTGATGACATTGCGGAGAATGCACGGAATATCCGGGGAGCCAGTAAAATGCTGCTGACGCTGATCAATGACATTCTGGATCTGTCCAAGATTAAATCCGGCAAGATGGAGATTGTGAACGTGTCCTATGAGACAGGGGAGCTTTTTTCGGAAATCGTCAACATGATATGGATCAAGGCGAAGGAAAAGGGGCTGGAATTCAAGCTGCACGTGGATCCATCCATACCCAGCATGCTCTGCGGCGATGAGGTGCGGATCAAGCAGGTGCTGATCAATCTGCTGAACAATGCGGTGAAATATACAAAGGAGGGGACTGTCACCCTCTCTGTCCGCTGTGAGCGGGTGGGGCTGAACCGGGTGCGGGTCTGGTATTCTGTGGAGGACACCGGCCAGGGAGTGAAAAAGGAAAATATTCCCTACATCTTTGATGCTTTTAAGCGGGTGGATGAGAAGAAAAACCGTCACATTGAGGGAACGGGTCTGGGCCTGAGTATTGTCCGTCAGCTGGTGGAGCTGATGGGGGGAGAGATCAGTGTAAACAGTGTCTACATGAACGGCTCCACATTCCTTGTGACCCTGGAGCAGGACATTATAAGCGAGAAGGAGCTGGGAATGTTCACGCTGAGTTCCCGCATGAAGGTCCGGGAGGGGGAGCAGTACAAGCACAGTTTTGAGGCGCCGGATGCACATGTGCTGGTGGTGGATGACAATGAGATGAATCTGCTGGTGGTGTGCAAGCTGCTTTCGGATACGAAGATTCAGATTGATACCGCCTCCAGCGGCGCGGAATGTCTGAGACTGACGCAGTTTAAGCACTATGACTGTATTTTGATGGATCATCTGATGCCGGAGATGGACGGGATAGAGTGTCTTCATGCGCTTCGTGTACAGCCAGGGGGACTGTGCCAGGACATTCCTGTGATAGCTTTGACGGCCAATGCAGGAAGTGACAATCAGATGCTCTACCGGAAAGAGGGATTCAACGGCTACCTGGCAAAGCCCATCAGCGGGGTTCTGCTGGAGGCTGCGGTTCTGAGCATTCTGCCCAAAGAGCTGGTGAAGCTCAGCGAGGAAGCCAGCCAGTCGGAGATCGGCAAAGAAGTGCTGATTTTTGAACAGGCCAAGAGGATATCTCTGATGGTCACTACGGACAGCGTGTGCGATCTGCCGGAAGCTCTCAAGAAGGAGTTTGGCATCTGTATATGCCCTTACTATGTCCGTACGGAACAGGGACGTTTTCTGGACGATTCGGAGCTGATGGTGGATGAGCTGCTGTCCCATATGGCTGAGGGGAAGGACGGTATGTCCCAGCCTCCTGATGTGGAGGACTATGAAAGGTTTTTTGCACAGCGGTTGAATGAAGCGCAGAATGTGGTGCATATTACCATGGCAAAACATGTGAGCGCAGGCTACCGCAATGCGGTGGAGGCGGCCAAATCTTTTGAAAATGTCACGGTGATTGACTCGGGGCATCTCTCCAGCAGTATGGGGCTTTCGGTGCTGTACGCCGCCCATTTGGCCCAGAACCATGCCTCAAAGGATCAGATTGTGGAGGTGGTTAATAGGCTCAGGCGCTATATCTCCTCCGCTTTTATCATTGACAGTACCCATATGATGTGCCGTTCGGGGCAGATTTCCAGGAAGATTCAGGTGCTGTGCGACGCTCTGCTCCTGCATCCTGTGATTGTGCTGCGGAAGAGCCGGATGGCGGTGGGCAGCATGGAGATGGGAAGTTTCAACCATGTGATTAAGAGCTATGTGCGGAAGGTACTTTTAAATACAACGAATATCGACAGGCGTATCCTGTTTATCACTTACGCCGGAATGGACGAGAAAAGTCTTGCCTATATCCAGGAACTGGTGCGGCAGTACTGTCCTTTTGAGAGAGTGTACCTGCAGAAGGCCTCCTCTGCCATTGCCAGCAACTGCGGGCCGGGTTCCTTCGGGCTGCTGTTTATGAAGAAAACTGATGCGGCGATTTCGTTTTCGGAGGCGTCCAAGTAGTGGGTCGGGCACATAAACCACATGTATTTTGCGGTTTGTGTGCCTGTAACTTTTTGGTATAGCTTTTTGAATTTATGGAAAGAGCCACCCATGAAAGGCGGCTCAGGTTTTGATCTTATGGTTTCCTTTTTATGTAGTATCCATTGGAATCGTAAGCTCCAGTAGCCAGCAATTTCCTCCGGAATCCTTCTAATTTCTTTTGGAACCGATTGCCTTTTTCTACAATCGTCTGCATGGTAAGTGCATCAATCAAGCCGTCTATATGCCCGGCGATGCGGTAATAACGGCCAGTGTTCTCATAGGGTGAGAGGGGAGATAATATTTCTTCCAGTTTTTGCTGTTTTTCACGCAGCCATTCATTCCAAGTGTCCAGCTTTAAATCAGTCATTTTAATCTTATCCGATGGAGCTGGTATATCCAACTCCGTAATAGACCATTCGATCCAGTCGCCGCGTATGACAGCCCTGGCGCTCAACCCGCTCAGATAGGTGTTTTCCTGCTCTTCCTCTGTCTGGGAAACGTGATCCAGAGTCATCCGGTAGCTTTTCTCCATTTTCTTGTACAATTCCTGATAATCTGTAGATACAGAAGGATCATTCAGACCGTCTCCATAGCTGCATAATATGTATATCTTCATACATCATTCCTCCTCATTTGTCAATCATTCAGGGAATAAGGATCTTCAAAGCAGTGAATTTCAATTCCTGTATCTTCTAAAAGCGTATCCAGCATTTCCAGTGTATTCGCAGGATATCCCAGCTCGGCAAAGCGTTCCAGCAGAACAGCCTTCGTAGTAAAGAGTTCTCCGTATTCCAGTTTCCTGCCTATGGGAATATCTGCTGGCGTCAGATAGGATTCGTCTTCGATAGACACAGCATAGTGGTCGGGGAAATACTGGCCGGAATGGTCGGTATTGATATAAATATTACACCCCGGTTCTATGCTTTGCATGACAAAATCCACCTGATAGGCTTCGGCAATCGCATGGTACGTATCATAAAGCGGGGACCATGCTGCAGAAGTACCAAGAAGGATATTGTCATCATTCCGCTCCATATAGATAACCGTTCCTCTTAAGGAGATACCATCCGTGGAGATATTTTTTAACCGGAACAGGTTGCCGATCCATGCAAGGTCTTCGTTGCGGCAGAAAATGATGGATGTTTCCAGGTCTTCCCATAGTGCAGTCAGATATTCCGGATGCGATTCCGAATAGAAATAGACATCATCACAGCAGATATTTGCCATTACCTATCCACCTCCGATCCCATTTCCTGCTCATAACCTGGTACATGCAGCGAGTAGCTGTAGTTTTGAAGGCCAGGCTCTTTTAGGGCAGCATCATAGGTAGAAGAACGAAGCTCGGAATCCGCATAATTTCGGTCCAGTTCAATAATGTCAATCTGGATATCCGGATCCGATGCCAACACTGTACTGACAATTCCATCCTCAATGATAATGACCGCCCGTGGATTTTCATTAGGTTCCGTAGCCGTGACAATCTGGATATCCTGAATCCTGTGTTCAATCGCGTCAATGACAAGATCGAGCGTCACATTATAGGCGGTGTTGGAATCTTCCATATCGTTATACAGTTCATATGCCAGATCAAGAAGTTTTTTCTCCTCTGTAAGCGTTTGATAAGGAAGGTTGCATAAGCCGGTTCCTTCCAATTTCCGTTCCCTGCAGCGGCTAATAAAATCAGTTTCCCAATAAAAACGCTGCCGTATGCGGTAAATTTTCTCCATTTCCTGATCCGGCAGGTGTGGAGTTGTTTTCAGTTCTATATGAGTAATCATAGTCATTAGTCATTCTTCTCCTTTTCTTCTTTGAATGATATCTTGTATGGGCGAACCCTTGTATTCGGGTAAAATAAAAATTTGCCCCAAAGATCTAATTCCTGATTCGCCCAGACTCCGTTTCTTAAAATTTGTCCAGTTAAAGTATTATAGGTAACAGGTTCTGTTTCCGGATTGTCCAGATCAAACACCAGGCAGGTTTTCAGGTCAATGTACGGCCATAAGGCACATTCTATTTTCCGCCGCAGTTCCAGAGCCATCTGGTAAAGCTGGTCTGAATTGTAGGTTCTGGAAATACAGGAACTCATCTGCCTTTCCATGCCGGAGTCTGCGATCACCTGGTTGATGACAGCAGCCTGCTCAGTGATAGGGATATCTGGATTGAGGATCAGCCGGTCTGTGAGGACTGCTTTCACAAATGCCGCCGCAGTACCGCCAATCTGCCGGAGCAGGGCTTCATATGGCTGCCGATAATAGGTTCTTAGGACATCCGGGGGTACGGCCTCCCGATTTTTCTTTAGGGTGGAAAGCAGCTTTTCAAGGCTGCTTCCCAGTTCCTGGATCTTTGTCAAGCGCACATCACCCCGCTCTCCGTAGAAACGGTTTCGTATCTGAGATGGTAAATGGTATTACAGGTCTCAAACTTTATGCCGTCTTCCGCCACTTCCATAATCTTTAAGACCATAGAAGTTGTAAAGAGCTGGTGACGGGTACGGATCCATGCATGCTCTCCGATACAGAGAGGCAGGGACGGGGTGCCGGTCATGGTGACGATTGCTTTCTTGACATTCTGTAATGGTTCTTTTCGGTGCCTTTTCATGGTAGATATCTTCCTTTCTTT
>OFFE01000321.1_pt1 | contig 41992 bp, 47 predicted proteins | sample 1521371 | NCBI WGS metagenome assembly OFFE01 (sample SAMEA3504131, study PRJEB24116) | mouse gut metagenome | biome: mouse gut; feature: mouse-associated habitat; material: faeces | place: Denmark | collected 2011 | reverse complement strand
CGGCGGGCGGATCCGGGGGCTGCTGCAGTTCTATGGGGCAAACCGGACAGGACGCTTTGCCGGACGCCTGGTGCAGGTACAGAACCTTCCCCGGAATTACATTGGCACCCTTGACCTGGCAAGGAGCCTGGTAAAGGCGCGGCAGCTTGACGCCATAAAGGCCATTTACGGTGACGTGCCGGACCTGCTGTCCCAGCTGCTCCGGACAGCTTTCATCCCCGGCAGGGGGTGCCGTTTTGTGGTGGCTGATTTTTCTGCCATTGAGGCCAGGGTGCTGGCATGGCTTGCCGGGGAGGAGTGGAAGCTGGACGTGTTCCGCACACACGGAAAGATTTACGAGGCGTCCGCCAGCGCCATGTTCGGCGTGCCCATTGAGAAGATCAAAAAAGGAAATCCGGAGTACGCGCTGCGGGGCAAGGGGAAAGTGGCGGAGCTGGCGCTTGGGTACCAGGGAGGAGTATCCGCGCTGATCAGCATGGGCGCATTGTCTATGGGGCTTTTGGAAGAGGAATTGCCGGACATCGTATCCCGCTGGCGGGCCAGCAATCCGCGAATTCGGGAATTTTGGTATTCCGTAGAAAATAATGCCGTGGATACTGTGCAGTACGGGGCAGTGCATTCTCTGCTAAAGGGGATCACTTTCCACCGGGACAGGGATTACCTTTTCATCCGCCTGCCCTCCGGGAGGGACCTGTTCTATTACCATCCGGAAATCGTTACGAATGCCTTTGGCAGAAAAGCGGTGGGTTTCCACGGCATAAACCAGAAAACAAGGAAATGGGAACTGACGGAGACCTACGGCGGCAAGCTGACGGAGAACATTGTCCAGGCGGTGGCCAGGGACCTGCTCTGTAATGCGCTGGTGAACCTGTACCGGGCCGGATACACAATCAATTTTCACATTCACGACGAGGTGATCCTGGAAGTCCCGGAGAATTCAGGAAAAAGCCTGGAGGAGGCCATAAGCCTGATGTGCGCCCTGCCGGGATGGGCGGAGGGCCTGCCTCTGGACGCCGCAGGCTTTGAGGGGCGCTATTACAGAAAGGATTAAGGGGAGCGGGCCTATGTATTACGACAAGCCGATTAAGATAGCCACAGGCGGGAGCAGGAAGGCAGTCTCCTGGGTTATGCAGGACATCTCCTGGTCCGCGTTCCTGGTAAAGCTCTCGCAGCCCGTCAGGACGCCGGAAACCTTCCGGGAGTATAAATCCCTGCCGAAGCCGAAACAGGACGAATTAAAGGACGTTGGCGGGTTTGTGGGAGGCGCCCTGTCGGGGCCGCGGAGGAAAAAGGATTCCGCAGGGGACAGATATCTGATCACCCTGGATGCGGACTCCATAGAGCCGGGCGGTACGCAGAGAGTCTTAAACGCAGTGTCCGGCCTGGGGTGCGCCTATGCGGTGTACAGCACCAGGAAGCATGAGGGCGCCGCCCCCAGGCTCCGGATCGTGGCGCCGTTGGATGAGCCGTGCACGGCGGAGGAATATGAGCCCATCGCGCGGAAACTGGCATCCTTCCTTGGCATGCAGATATTTGACCCTACCACCTTCGAATCGGTCCGCCTGATGTACTGGCCAAGCTGCTCCGCAGACGGGGAGTTTGTTTTCCTGTATGAGGACAAGCCCTTCCTGTCCCGGGCCGGGATGCTGGGGCTGTACCGGGACTGGCGTAACGTGGCGGAGTGGCCGGAGGTGCCGGGGGCGGCAAAAATCCGGGACCGCTCTGCCAAAAAGCAGGGGGATCCTCTTGAAAAAAGCGGCGTGGTTGGCGCGTTCTGCCGATGTTACAGCATAGAGGCGGCAATGGAGCTGTTTATTCCCGGCATCTATGAATCTTGTGTGGATGGGCGTTACACCTATACAGGCGGCTCCACAGTGGGCGGAGCGGTGCTGTATGACGACGGGAAGTTCCTCTACAGCCACCATGCCACGGATCCCTGCAGCGGGAAGCTGTGCAATGCCTTTGACATGGTGCGGCTGCACCTGTTCGGGGAGGAGGACGCGGACGCGAAGCCCGATACCCCGGTGGGCAATCTGCCGTCATTCCTGTCCATGTGCAGATATGCCGCGGCCCTGGAGCCTGTGGCCCGGCTGCTGAACAGGGAGAGGTATGAAAAGGCGGTGCAGGGTTTTGATACCCCCGTGGATACCTCCGGGGAAGATTTCGACTGGCTTTCCAGACTGGCAACGCACCCGAAGACCGGCAGGCCGCTGGCAACGGTGGACAACGTCCGGATGATCCTGGAGAACGATCCGCTGCTGAAAGGCCTGATTTACCATGACGATTTCAGCGACAGGCCCATGGTGTGCGGACAGCTGCCGTGGGAGAAGTTTGCCTTTGACGGCAGGCACCGTCTGTGGAGAGACGGGGACGACGCCGGGCTGCGGGGCTACATGGAGTCCCACTATGGAATAGGGACGAAAAACAGTGTTCTGGACGGTTTCGCCGTGTACGCCCTGAACCACAGGGTAAATTTCCTGAAGGACTATCTGACGGGGCTGCGGTGGGACGGCGTGCCCCGTGTGGACACCCTGCTGGTGGACTATTTCGGGGCGGAGGACAATATATACTCCCGGGAGGCGATACGGAAGTGCCTGGTGGGGGCCATAGCCAGGCTGATGCACCCCGGGACAAAGTTCGACCAGATGCTGATCCTGGCAGGCCCGCAGGGGGCGGGTAAAAGCACGTTCTGGCGGATGCTTGGAATGAAATGGTATCAGGAATCCCTTTATACGTTCGAGGGCCGGGAGGCGGCGGAGCTGCTGCAGGGGTACTGGATCGTGGAATGCGGGGAACTGGCGGGCATGACGAAATCGGAGCGGAACGCAGTCAAACAGTTCATCAGCAGATGCGAGGATACCTACAGGGCGGCTTACGGGCGGAGAACCGAAAATTACCCCAGACGCTGCCTGCTGGTGGGGACCACCAATGAAAAGGAATTCCTGAAGGACGAGACCGGGGAGCGGCGTTTCTGGCCTGTGGACCTGGCAAAGCACCCGCGGCGGAAGGATCCGCACCGGGACCTTCCTGGGGAAGTGGCGATGATCTGGGCGGAGGCCCTGCAGATGTATCAGGGAGGGGAATCCCTGCTGCTGTCAGAAGGGGCGGAAATGATGGCGAAGGAGGCCCAGGAAGACCACAAGGAATCGGATCCCAATGAAGGGATCATAGCCGAATTCCTGCAGAAGAAAGTGCCCGCAGGATGGTACCGGAAGAGTCTGGCGGACAGGAGGAACTGGCTTGACAACACCTTTAACCAGCAGAATGTGGAGGAAAGCAGCCTGGTATACAGGGACAGAATATGCGCCCTGGAGGTGTGGAACGAATGCTACCGTCAGTTTACCCGGATGAAGAAATCGGAGGCCAGGGAGATCAACGCGGCCCTTGACCGGATGCCCGGATGGAAGCGGGCGGAGGGGCCGCTGCGGTTCGGAAGCGACTACGGGCTGCAGAGAGGGTACACACGGGAAGTTACATAAACCCTTTACTGCGTTACACGCGGCGGGAAAATGTAACGGAAGCGCGCTACATTCTGTTACATTGTTACATTCGGATGTATCGCCGGGAAGCACGGAAAACACTGGGTTCCCACCTATTTGTTACATTGTTACATTCTTTTATATATAGATAATATAACAAGGGAAATAAGGATATATAAACCCTTGATACCCTTGAATAATATAAACAATACGCGTGCGCACGCGAGGGCGGAAATGTTTCACAGGACGGCTCCCGGGACAAGGGGGCGGACAGGAGGGACGATGAGGGAAAAAGAGATTGAGCAGTACCTGGTTGACCGGGTAAGAGGGATGGGGGGCATGGCGTTTAAGTTTGTCTCCCCGGGGTGCACGGGGGTGCCCGACAGGCTGGTGATTCTCCCGGGGGGAAAGGTTGGCTTCCTGGAGCTGAAGGCGCCGGGAGAGAAGCCGCGGAAAGAACAGTCCCACCGGATCCTGCAGCTGCGGAAGTTAGGATGCAGGGCCTGGTTTACCGACTCCCGGGAAGGCGTGGACTGGTTCCTCCAGGGCCTGGCAGCCCAAAGACCGGCAGAAGAAAGCGTGCCGGAAAGGGAGGGACGCAGATGATCTTCACGCCGCACAACTACCAGAGGTACTGCATGCAGCGGATGCTGCAGGAGCCGGCGCTGGCGCTGTTTTTGGGAATGGGCCTGGGTAAGACCGTCACCACGCTGACCGTGCTGAACGACTTGAAATATAACCGTTTCCAGATGCGGAAATGCCTGGTGATCGCCCCCAAGAAGGTTGCGGAGGACACCTGGACAAGGGAGCAGTCCAAGTGGGAGCACCTGCGGCTCCTGCGGGTGGTACCGGTATTGGGCAGCCTGCAGAAACGGATCCGGGCGCTGGCGTCCCCGGGGGACGTATACGTGGTCAACCGGGAGAATGTGACCTGGCTTGTGGACCATTACCGGAACGACTGGCCCTTTGACACGGTGGTGATAGACGAGTCCAGCAGCTTTAAAAGCAACCAGGCGAAACGGTTCAAGTCTTTACGGAGTATCCGGGGGCACATCAGCCGCCTGTATGAGCTGACAGGCACTCCGGCCTCCAACGGCTACATGGACCTGTGGGCGCAGATTTACCTGCTGGACGGCGGGAAGCGCCTGGGGAGGACCATCACGGAGTACCGGAACCAGTATTTCATCCCGGGAAAACGGAATGCGACCACGATTTTCAGCTATGAGCCCCGGGATGGCGCCGCAGGACAGATACAGGAGCGGATCCGGGACATCTGCATAAGCCTGTCGGCGGAGGATTACCTGGAACTGCCGGAGCGCATTGACAACATCCGGCACATAAAACTGGACGGGAAAGCGCAGAAGGCTTATGACGAGATGGAGAGAGCGCGGATTCTGGAGTTCGGGGACACGGTGCTGGACGCCGGGAGCGCGGCAGTGCTGAGCAACAAACTCCTGCAGCTGGGAAACGGTGCCATGTACAACACCGATGAAGACGGGAAAAGGGAAGTGATTGAAATCCACGGCAACAAGGTAGAAGCCTTCATGGAACTGGTGGAGGAGCTGAACGGGAAGCCGGCGCTGGTATTTTACAATTTCCGGCATGACCTGGAGAGGCTGGAACGGACCCTGCGGAAGACGAAGCTGCGGGTCAGACGCCTGGAAGGGAGCGCGGACATAGACGCATGGAACAGCCGCGGTGTGGACATCCTGCTGGCGCACCCTGCAAGCGTGGCCTATGGGCTGAACCTGCAGCAGGGAGGGAACGACGTGGTGTGGTTCGGCCTGAACTGGAGCCTGGAGCAGTACCAGCAGGCCAACGCCAGGCTTCACCGGCAGGGGCAGGAACATACGGTGTTCGTCCACCACTTGGTAGTGGCAGGAAGCGTGGACGAGGACGTGATGGCAGCCCTGGGAAAAAAGGGGGACTGCCAGGCAGAACTGCTGAATGCCCTGAAAGCGAGGGTGGAGAAGATTCTGAAGAGAGGATGAGGAAGGAGGAATCTGGGATGTATGAGACAGGCAGATTTACACATGGGGAATACCACACACTGGACACTGCAATCAAGCAGGTTATGAGGCGGTCGGCAGGTGACGCCGTGATGCTGGGCTACCTGCTGCGACGCATGATGGATGAGAGGCTGTGGACAGGCCAGTACAGCAGCCTTGACGCCTATCTGCGGGAGGAGCTGCACATGGACTACACCATGGCATGCCGGTTCGAGGCGATCAACCGCAAATATTCCGTAGGCGGCCACAGCAAGGACATAGATGCAAAATGGGAGGGCTATTCCCAGGGTGTCCTGATCGAGATGCTGAACATGCCACCGGAGCTGGAAGGGAAAGTGACCCCGGACATGACAGTACGGCAGGTCAGGGAGGTAAAGCGGCAGGCAAGGGAGGAGAAGGTAAAAGAACAGGCTGCGGAAGATGGCCGGAAGGAATCAGTAAGTGACGCTTTGGCGGAGATACGGGAAAAAGGCAGCATGGGGAACAAAGCTGAGCCGGATGGAGGGAAGGGCGGTTTCCCCGGGAAAGACGAAGTGCCGGATGCAGAATACAGTGAAGTGGAGGCCGCGGATGAAGTTGCGACGTCGCAACATATTGGGCAGGGGGAAACAGAAAAAGCTGCGATGCCGCAACCAGGGAAATCTGCATATGGCCTGGAAAAATATGAATATCCGGAAGGGAGCCTGATCGCCACCCCAGGGTGTGGTACCCATTATTGCTTTATATGCGCACAGGACTGCGGTATCAGGCAGGAGTTTCGTTATTGCAGATATGCGCCGCTGGGGAATCCTTTTGGATGTGCCACGATGGAATTTATAGAGGGACTAAGAGCGGATGTCAGGGACAGATGCCAGTTTGTGAATAATGACCTCGCGCGCCATTCTGCCGGTACCAATGAAGCGGAACCCTGCTGTATGGACTGCGAAGAGGACTGTAGGTACCGGTGTGAGAGGTCACGCAAGGATAGGAATACCGGCTATCAGGAAACAGAGGGCGGAGAGACGGAAGCGGAACAGGATGGCGGAGTATCAGATGGGCTTACAGAAGTACGGCACATTCTGGAGAAGGAGCAGAAGATGCTGGACGGCTTCCGGGAGGCGGCGGAGGAGGATGGGAGTGTCCTGGAGACCCAGATGTACAGGCGTCAGGCCGTCATAGTGAGCGCCCTGACGGAGATGGTACACCGTATGGAGGATGCGGAGGCCGGGCGGGGGCAGGAGGAGCGAACCCAGCCTCCGCTTCCGCCGTTGAAAAATAACGACCAGCGCAGGGAATGGCTGAGAGCTTATAAGGACTGGGGCCTTTGGTACCGGGATGAGAATATTGGGGTGGGGTATTACAAGTATGAATTTCAAAACGGCGCGCGGCTGATCGCGGAGGTATACCAGGAGGAGGCAACAAAATACCATGACGCATACGAAACGGCATATTTTCACCTTGTGGAGGGCCCGGATCCGCCGAAGGGACAGCAGGGGATCTGCAAATGGCAGTGGCACGGGAGGTACAGCAGGTACCCGAACAGCGAGACAGAGCTGGTGGAGTTTCTGAAAGAGGTGCAGAAGAAAAGGAGCGGTGATGAATCGTAAAGAAAAGGAAAAGTATTATGACGACTACATAGAGAGGATAAGCAAGGCGGCAGAAGCGGCAGGGCGCAGGGTTCCGTATCATCTGGAATACCTGAGGAAACACGGGAGTCCGCCGTCACCCAAGGGAGATAACAGGGCAGGAAGAACTGGAAGAAAACAATGAGGAGGTGCAGCAGGATGGGAAGACTGACACAGAAAGACGCATCCGGCAGATGGCAGGTAAAGGGGATTCCCTGGGAGAAGCTGCAGGAGGGTGAGGTTATCACAAAAGAGACCAGTCAGCTCCTATATGGAAGCTTCTGTAAGCTGAAGGATTATGAGGACAGCGGGATGAGTCCGGAGCAGGTAACGGGCCTGAAGGATGAAGCGGAGGACATGGCTGCGCATATATGCGACAAGCTGTGCCGCCACCCGCGGGAGATAACAGAGCAGGAAGAACTGGATGCAGTATGCAGGAGTTGCCCGGTGGATGTCTATGTGAAGCGTATTCTGGGGATGGACCAGGGTGGACAGGGGAAACTGCTGAAACTGCCCTGTGCGGTGGGAAGCCTGGTATATGAGCCATATCAGTATATGGGTGATGGTGCCTGGGAGATCGATGTCCACAAAATCAGGCTGGAGGATTTGGACAGGATTGGAAAAACGGTTTTTCTTACCAGGGAGGAAGCGGAGGCCGTATTAAAAGAATTAAGGGAGAAGGAGCAGAATGAAATTCAGCAGAGAGAAGTTCCAGGAAAATGCATCGGCATGGGCAAAGCGCCAGTTAAAGGGACATGTTGATATTCTGGACGGGATGGAGGTTTCCTTTGAGCCTGACGATAAATGGGGACTGATATCGCAGTACTTTGCGGAAGGACAGGAGTATTATCTGTATCCGGTAAATAAGGACTGGTGTGTATAGTGGGTTACGGAGATGTGGAAGGAGAAGGCTGAATGAAAGCAGTACTGGTGATGGAGATGCCGGAGAACTGTGAAGGCTGTCCGATGCACATGGAAATCGGTGACACACAGGGGCACATACTGCCGAACGCAAATATCTGCAGAGGAGTGGGGAAAAGGAATATGGACAGCTGCAGGAAGCCGGATTGGTGTCCACTGGTGCCGGTGCCGGGCCGGAAGCACGTCTGAACCGGCCCGGGTGCATTTTATTCCCTCTCGTTCTGCCGGACAGACTCCAGAAGACGCAGAGAGTAGACCAGGAATTTCCGGTCCTTTTCCGGCAGGTGTCCCAGAAGGTGCAGGAAGCGGCCCACTGTATACTGCCCGTATATGACCTTGGGCAGGCAGCCGGGAATGGAAGGAAAGCTGGTACGCCCCAGGAGATAATCGGTGGATACCCCGTAAAAGTCAGCTATCTGCACCAGGGTTTCCAGATCGGGGCTGTTTACGCCGTTTTCATAGTTGGAGATACTGCAGGGACTTCGGTGAAGCAACTTCGCCAGTGTACTTTGTTTGTTACCGTTCCGGGTTCGGAGTTCCCGGAGACGTTCAGGAAATAAAATAGTCATGCTTGATGCCCTCCTTTGTAATGTTATCTACAAATACCATAACGCATGGAAAGGGAAAGGTGAATCAGAAAAAACAGCAAACGGAAAAACCGGTAAGTTGTACCGGTGTAGCTTTAAGAAGTGTGAAGGGAGGAACCAGAGTTGGACAAAGCAGTACTTCAGGAATACATAGACGCATGTGAACTGGTGAAGGAGACCGAGAAGGAGATACAGAAACTGAATCGGAAAAAGAAAACCATTATCCAGACAAACGTAAAAGGCTCCATGCATGAGTTCCCTTATGTTGAGCAGCACTTTAAAGTTCAGGGAACCACCTTCACAGTAAAGGATGACAGCCGCCTGCGGTACGAAGAGAAGCTCCTGGAGCGTCAGAAGGCCAGGGCGGAGCAGGTGAAGCTGCAGGTGGAAGAGTGGATGCTGACGCTTTCTTCCCGGATGCAGCGGATTGTAAGGTACAGGTACCTGGAAGGGATGACCTGGGAGCAGGTGGCCGCGAAGATGGGACGGAAGGCTACGGCGGACAGCGTGAGGATGGAACTGAATAAATTTTTAAAGTAATTTCGTTTTTTTCACACTGTTCGTTTTTAATATGCTATAGTATAGACTGGGAATAGCAGATAAGGCATAGGGAATTTGGAGTGCTGTAATTGCATTTGTGATGATTGTGGTCAGATAGTACGTCTGTAAGGTGTGTGAATAACTTGCCAGTATATATTTATGGGAACATCCTGCTATAAAAGTGCAGGATGTTTTTCTGTGCAACTTTACTATGGACAAAAGAGAACAAATGTTCTATAATATATGCACAAATAAATTTTTAATATTTGTCACCATTTCCTATCGGCATATGTGGTATAATGAGAAAAATGTCGATAGGGGGATATTATATATGTCAAAAAAGGTGGAATTTTATACGGTTTCTGTAAAACAGAACAATGTTGTGACAGATTATGCAGTTAGTGATTTCTTCGAGAATTTAAATCCTTTTTTTGAAAAGTCTAAAAAGGTAAATATGGATAGAAAAATCGGAGAAAAATATATTAGGTTGTTTTCATATTATTATTCTTTTAACCATCATCAAATGGTGCTTCCGTTTGGAAAATTTAAAGATAAAAATAAACCCTATTGGCTTAAAAACAATGAGCATTTGGAAGAGGTTCCGGCAGACTTGTACGATATAAATTCATTGGCGTATGATATAGATTATAATGTAATGTTATTTACGACTAACAAAGAGGGACCAAGTGTTCGAAATGTAGAAGAGTATTTGAATACATTTATTCCAACAAATACAGGTCTTTCTTTAGAAATTAATCCTATAGTATATAATGCCGGGATAGAGAAGGTAAGGACTGCGGAATTTGTAAGAGAGATTACATTGGATCTTGACTTAGGAAGGGCATTGAATAATTTTTATAAACACGAGATAAGAGAGAACACAGAAAGAGGATTAATAGATGCATTTAGGAAATTTGCAGTGAGTGCAAAAGATGATGGTGATGGAAGGGCACTTTCTTTAAAGTTAGGATTAGGGAAAAATGCCAAAAAGTATGATACATTAAATATTAATAGTATGTTACAATTATTAGAATATATTAATATTGGAGAGGACTTTGTAAGGGAGATAACAGTACATTATAAGGATGGAAAAGATGAGAAGATAGATAAGGCAAGACTGAAGGATTCAAATATGCTGTTATCATATTCGTGTAAAAGCAGAGAATCACAGATATCGCCAGAAAGGCTGCTTGAAAATATCAATGATGCTATTGCGGAAAAAGTTATCATAATAACAAGGCATAATGACGAGTATTTTGCGAATAGAATTTCGTATAATGGAGGAACCTTTGAGATAGTTGCAAACTGGGATAGTAATTGATGTTAAAATAAGGTGGGCTGTATATGAAAGGTATTATAGGTACTCTTCGTAATTTAAAAAGCGAAATAGTGGCGGCGATAGTACTAAGTGCAATATGTATATGGAAAGAACATACTTCTTTAAACTTTCTGTCGAGCGTAAATTTATCCTCATATCTTAGCCAGGATAGGTTAAATGGAATTGCTGCTTTTTTTGCTATAACGATAGGAGTTTATATAGCAGTGATAACAGTATTGGCTACTACTGAGATTGGTATAACCAAGGAAATGTTAAAGAAAAAACTGGACAGACCACTTATAGATGTAATGATAGTGGGGATTATTGAAGACTTTATTGCGGTAGGATTGGCAGTATTTATTCCGTTGAACACAATTACAGGATATGTTTTAATAATTTTTTTGTCCGCATCCATTATTTCGTTTCTGAAGTTTACTGTTTTGCTAGTGTTTATGTTTAAAGCTAATATGAATCAGATGGCGCGAGACATAGATGCGGAAGAACAATATAAAGACAGTATATTAGCGTATCTCAATAGTATATCTTGTTATTGTCGAAAGCATATGGAAGATTAGGAAAAAGTGCATCTCTGTAGGAGGTGCTTTTTTCTTTCCCCAATGTCGGATTGAAGAGGTTGCATTTTAGGGTTTGAGCATTTTGCAGATAATAAAAAACGAAACGAATGAGAGGTGGTGATGGTTGGGTGAGGAGATAAGGGACCAGGCCTTTGAAGACTACAAAAAAGGGATGAAATACAGGGAAATCGCCGAAAAGTACGGCGTCAGCCTGTCGGCGGTGAAGTCCTGGGCGGCAAGGTACTGGAAAAAGGAAGGCTGCAACCAGGCGGAGAAAAAGTTGCAACCCAAAAAGAAAAAGGTTGCAACCAGGGGTGCGCAGCCGAACAACCGAAACGCCGCCGGACACGGCGGGACGGGGCCGCCAGGAAATAAGAACGCATTAAAAACGGGAGAGTTTGAGGCTCTCTTTTTTGATACCCTGGTACCGGAAGAAAAACAGCTCATAGGCTCCATGCCCACAGACAAAGGGAGCCTGCTGCTCCATGAGATCCAGCTGCTTACCGTAAGGGAGCGGCGGATGCTGCAGCGGATCCAGGACATCCGGACAGCTTCTGAATGCGAAGAGAACGGAGAAACGGTTCCGGGAATGACCCTGGTGAAGCGTCAGTCCGGCATGGATAAGGACAAAGAGACCGACCTGAAGGAGTACCAGGGGAAGCTTGGCCAGATACAGGCTGTTGAGGATGCCCTGACCAGGGTGCAGACCAGGAAGCAGAAGGCCATTGACTCCCTGCACCGATTCGGCTTTGATGACGCTCGCCTGGAGATTGAGTTGATGAAGGTTGACCTGGCGGCCATGAAATTGGACAGCCAGGACACGGAAGTCCAGGAGGACGGTTTCCTGGATGCCCTGAATGCCGAGTCCGGCAGCCTGTGGGGTGAAGGGGATGGATAAGGTAAAGGAACGCATTTCTTCCCTGAAGCAGAAAATCCAAAAGATGAAGCAGAATCGCCATACCACGGACCGGGCGCAGTTTTTCCGGTTCAAGCCTTTTTCCGTGAAACAGAAGCAGGTGCTCACCTGGTGGATGCCGGGCAGTCCGGTGAGGGAGCATGACGGCATCATAGCGGACGGCGCCATACGTTCCGGAAAAACAGTCTGCATGTCGCTGTCCTTCGTATTCTGGGCAATGAGCTGTTTTAACGGCCAGAATTTCGCCATGTGCGGCAAGACCATCGGATCCTTCCGCAGAAATGTCCTGTTCTGGCTGAAGCTGATGCTCCGCAGCCGCGGGTACCGGGTGGCAGACCACCGGAACGACAACCTGGTGGAGATCATCCGGGGGGATGTAATCAATTACTTTTATATCTTCGGCGGCAAGGACGAGCGTAGCCAGGACCTGATCCAGGGCATCACCCTGGCAGGCGTGTTCTGCGACGAGGTGGCCCTGATGCCGGAATCCTTTGTGAACCAGGCCACCGGCCGCTGCTCCGTGGACGGCAGCAAATACTGGTTTAACTGCAACCCGGACGGTCCCTATCACTGGTTCAAGGCAAACTGGATTGATAAGTCCGCCGGGTATCTGGGAAAAGAAAAGACTGCGGATATCCGGGCAAAGGCGGAGAAAGAGGGCAAAAAGCCTGACCTGAAAAACCTGCTGTACGTCCACTTTACCATGGACGACAATTTAAGCCTCTCCAGGGCAGTCAGGGAAAGATACCGCGCCATGTACTCCGGCGTCTTTTTCAAGCGCTACATCATGGGACTGTGGGCCATGGCCGAGGGCATTATCTATGACATGTTTGACGTGGAAAAGCATGTGGCGGATGTGGGGCGGCTTGTCCGGGAGGGGAAGATACAGTGGACAGGCGACTATTATGTAAGCTGTGACTACGGCACCCAGAACGCCACGGTTTTCCTGCTGTGGCGGAAGGCGGATAACGGAATCTGGTACTGTATCCGGGAGTACTACTATTCCGGGCGGGAAAAGGGCGTGCAGAAGACAGATGCCGAATTCTCCGCAGACCTCCGGAAATGGCTGGAGGGCATCAGTCCCCGGTATGTGGTGCTTGACCCCTCTGCCGCCAGTTTCAAGGCCCAGCTGAAGAAAGACGGCTTCCAGGTGAAGAGTGCAATCAATGACGTACTGGACGGCATCCGTTTTGTGGCGGGCCTGCTGACACAGGGGAAAATCCTTTTCGACAAGTCCTGTGAAAACACCATAAAGGAATTCGGTTCCTACATCTGGGATGCCAGGGCGGCGGAGCGGGGAGAGGACAAGCCGGTGAAGGAGCGGGACCACGGAGTCGATGCAGTACGCTATCAGGCATATACCATAATCCGCAGGCGGGGCGGAATGAAAATACTGGAATAGGGGTGGTGTGATGGAAGTTGAAGTGATAAAGAAGCTGGTGAAGGCCAGCCGCAAAAGGTACGCGGAAATGGTGCGGGAGGCTTCCGTGGCAGAGAAATATTACCGGAAGAAAAACGATATTCTGAAAAAAGGGGTCAGAGGTCAGGTACCGGACGGGAACCCCATGCGCTCCGCAGACAACCGGATCCCGGCCAATTTTTACAATATCCTGGTGAACCAGAAAGCCGCATACCTGTTCACGGATCCGCCGGTTTTCGACACAGGCAGCGAGGCGGCAAACAGGGCTGTCCAGGAGGCCCTGGGGGACAATTTCTCCAAGGTATGTAAGGATCTGTGCATCAAGGCCTCAAATGGCACGGTTGCCTGGCTGCATTACTGGAAGGACGATAAGGGAAATTTCCGGTTTGCGGCAGTCGATCCGAAGCAGGTAATCCCGGTATGGACCAATGATCTGGAGCAGGAGCTTTCCGGCATCCTGCGGGTGTATGACATGCTTGACGAAAAGGGGAAAAAGCTGAATATCTACGAATACTGGGACGGGGAATCCTGCCAGGCTTATTACAAAGAGTCCAGGGAGGTTCTGGACGCGCTGAAGCCTTATGATGTGTCGGCCGCAGGAGCAGCCCTGGGCGAGCCTGCGGACAGCGATTTCCATACCTGGGACCACGGCTTCGGCGAAGTGCCCTTTATCCCCTTTCCCAATAACGCGGAGGGCGGAAACGACTTAAACGATGTGAAGGAACTGATCGACGCCTATGACAAAGTGTACAGCGGCTTCCTGAACGACCTGGAGGACATACAGGAAGTGGTCTTTATCCTGGCTGGATATGAAGGGGAAGACCTGAAGAAATTTCTGGAGAAGCTGAAGAAATACAAGACCGTCAAGGTGGACAGCGACGAAGAGGGGAAGGGCGGCTTAAGCACGCTTACCATCGACATCCCCGTGGAGGCCCGGGAGAAAATGCTGGCCATGACCCGGAAGTCCATCTTTGAACAGGGCATGGGCATAGACCCGGATCCCCAGAATTTCGGCAACAGCTCCGGGGTTGCGCTGAAATACCTGTATTCGCTCCTGGAACTGAAGGCAGGGCTTATGGAGACGGAATTCCGTCCAGGCTTCGGGCAGCTGGTACGTGCCGTCTGCCGCCACAGGGGAATGGAGGCCGGAAAAATCGTACAGACCTGGACCCGCACTGCCGTCCACAATGAGGCGGAGCTTGCGGCTATCGCCCAACAGAGTACGGGAACCCTGTCCAGGCGGACCATCCTGGAAAACCATCCCTGGGTGACGGATGCGGACAAGGAACTGGAGCAGCTGGAAAAGGAAGAGGCGGAAGCCAGGGAAAAAGCAGACCAGTATGGCAGCGTCTTCCAGAGCCGGGAGGAGTCCGGCCCGGGAAGGGAAGATGAGGACGTAAAGGGGAATGAAGAATAAAAGATACTGGGAGGAAAGGTTCCGGCAGTTAGAAGCGTCACAGCACCACGCTTCCGAAAAATTGACAGAGGAGATTCAGCGGCAGATGCGCAGGGCGGAGGCGGCCATTGAGAATAAGATCAACGCCTGGTATGGGAGACTTGCGGCGAATAACGGCATCTCCATGGCGGAGGCGAAAAAGCTGCTGAACCGGAAGGAACTGGAGGAATTCCGGTGGGATGTAAATGACTATATCAAATACGGCAAAGAGAACGCCATTAACGGGCAGTGGATGAAGCAGTTGGAGAATGCATCCGCCAGGGTACATATCAGCCGCCTGGAGCAGCTGAAGCTGCAGGTGCAGCAGGAGACGGAGAGGCTGTATGGGAACTACCTGGACGGCGTGGACCGACATATAAAAAGCCTGTACGAGGAGGGATTTTACAAGACCGCTTATGAAATCCAAAAGGGGATCGGTGTCGGATGGAACCTGACAGGCGTGGATTCCAACAGGCTGGACAAGATCATCCGGAAGCCTTGGGCGGCGGACGGGAAGAATTTTTCGGAGCGCATATGGAGCGGCAAACAGCAGCTGCTTGAAAGCGTGCATACCTCCCTGACGCAGATGTGCATCCTGGGGCAGTCTCCGGACAAGGCCATTGCCACCCTGTCCCATGCCATGCATACCTCCAGGAACCAGGCGGGGCGTCTGATCATGACGGAATCCGCCTTCTTCGGCTCCGAGTCCCGGAAGGACTGTTTTAAGGAACTGGGCGTGGAGCAGTATGAGATTGTAGCTACCCTGGATGCAATTACTTCCGAAATCTGCCGGGAGATGGACGGCAAAGTGTTTCCCATGGCGGAGTATCAGTCAGGCTCCACAGCGCCGCCGTTCCATGTCTGGTGCCGGACCACCACAATCCCCGCCTTTGGGGATGAATTCGATCATATCGGGGAACGGGCCGCAAGAGATCAGGAGACAGGGAAGACTTATTATGTGCCTGCGGATATGAAGTACAAGGAGTGGAAAGAAAAATATATTGAAGAACCATTTACAGACAGGGATTCAAAGCTGTATAATGATAAACAGCTAAAAATCAGTTTTCCCGATGACGTATCAAAAATCAAGGGTATGACATCTGAAGTAAGGAAAGAACTGGATGCAGCACTTGATAAGCTGAACAAGGAATATGATATAAGACTGCATTCTCTGACAGTGGAATCCGCCGAGAAAGGTGATAGGTTTGTTGTCGGCTGGTATGACGGTAAAATGGGAATGATAATTAACCAGGATGCAGATTTTGGTAAAATAGTAAAACGGATACCGAAAGAATATGCATCAGGATACTTTGCAGAGAAATCATTGGAAGACTACATAGCGCATGAAATGTTTCATGTAATGGTCTATCAGGATTGTGAATCCGAATTTGCTTATAAGGCAAGATATGAGCAAATAGAAGCATTGTATGAGCATTTGGAAGGAATTTCAGGCTATGCGGATAAAACAAAATCAGGAAATGAAGCATTAGCGGAAGCATTTGTGAGGATACGAAATGGTGAGGACGTCCCGTTAATGGCGAAAATCTTGGTCGAAACTTTTATTGGAAGGTGGAAAAAATGAGTTTAAGAGTGCCTGTTTGTGATTATTGTAAGCATTATATTGATGCTCCAGATGTTAAGAAGATGTGCTGCGATGCATTTCCGGATGGGATTCCTCTTGAAAAAATGTGTTTGGAGGATGATGGCTCTGAATGTGCGAACGGCATCAGATTTGAGGATAAGGATGGAAATCAGACAAAACAAGTTCCTGATCCCGATAGCCTGTTGGCAAGAATGCATCGGATTTGATATTAGGAATAGGAGGAAATAAATGACAACACTGGTAAACACGCTCATCAGCGAGCGCGGTGAGTTGTTCACCATAGGCCAGGGGCGGGCGGCGGGGGTCGCATAAACAGAAAACCTAATAATCAGAGCGTCCTTCCCATGGAGGGGCGTTCTTTTTATACAAAAAATCAGGAAGGGAAAGGAGAAGCAATGAAAAAAGAAGAATTCACAGCCCTTGGCATCAGCGAGGAGCTGGCGGCCAAGGCGGAGGAGGCATCCCTGAAGGAGCTGGAGGGCTACGTCCCTAAGGAGCAGATGGATACGGCTGTTGCCGAGAAGAAGCAGCTGCAGGCGGATATCGCTTCCAGGGACAAACAGTTGGAGGAGCTGAAGAAATCCAGCGGCGACAATGCGGAGCTGAAGAAACAGATCGAGGACCTCCAGGAAACAAACAAGTCCGAGGCGAAAAAGCATGCCGACGAGATGAAGGAACTGCGCCTTACCAATGCCATTAAACTGGCCGTCGCCGGGAAGGTTCATGACGAGGACATGACGGCGGCGCTGTTTGACCGTTCCAGGCTTATCCTGGCGGACGACGGAAAAGTATCCGGCCTGAACGAACAGCTGGAATCCATCCGGAAGGAGAAGGCGTTTCTTTTCAAGGACGGGGACGGCGGACAGGGTTCTGGAGGAAAGGGTAAGCCCGGGTATAAGCCTAAAGGCGGGGAAACCCACAATGAAGGCTATGCCGCCCAGTATGCGCAGCGGCGCAACGAGGCGGAGAAGGCAGGTACAAAGAACAGCTTGTGGGGCGCGGAATAAGAGAGCCGTAACAAAGAGCGGCTTGCGGCACGCAGAATAAGGAGGATTTATGTATTACAGGACAAATATTGAACGGACGTATGAGAAGGAATTCCTGGCATCGGAAAAGGTGACAGCCTTCACCGGAACCGTAGTGCCGGACGGGGTGGAGGCGGATGCGGAGGGGCGGAAAGTCGTCCACAGGGGAAGCCTGATGGCGGCATCCGGAAAAGTGGTGATTGTTACCGTCGCCGAAGGCGCTTCGGAAGAAACTGCAGCTGTTTCTTTTTCAGAAGAGCCTGCAGGCATCCTGAAGGAAGCGGTGGATGTGACCAGTGGGGCGGAGCCGGGAGCTTTCCTGGTGGAAGGCTACATTATCGGGGAACGCCTGCCCCTGAACGTGGAGTACACGGAAGCCGTGGGCAGGGCCATCCATGAAAAGCTGCCGGAGATTAAATTCAGGTAAGCAAAGCAGCAGAGAGAAGGAAAGGAGTATGCGTAAATGCCGACTGTAGAAGAATTACTGAACCATAAGGAACTGGTGGATTACACGAAAAACAGACAGCCTCAGAAGAAGGTACTGGAGGAACTGTTTCCGCCCCGGAAGACGGAAGCACTGGAGATCAAGATGATCAAGGGGGCGAACAACCTTCCCGTATCTGCATCCATTCATGCCTTTGACACGGAGGCGGAGATCGATCAGAGGGAAGGCTCCAGCTATGACACTGCGGAACTGGCTCTGATCAAGCGAAAGAGGAAGCTGTCCGAGAAGGAGATCATCCGCCTGGAAAGTCCCAGGAACGACGCGGAGGAGCGGGAGGCCATCGGCAGGATTTACAATGATGTGGACGATCTGCAGGATTCCGTGCTTACAAGGGCGGAGGCCATGAGAGGGGAGGCGCTGTCCACGGGGAAGCTTGTTATCAATGAAAACGGCTACAAGACAGAAATCGATTACGGCGTGCCTGCGAATCACAGACAGACATTCGCCTGGTCTTCCGGCGCTCCGGATATCCTGGGAAACATGGACAGCGCGGTGGACAGGATCGTAACTGACACAGGATTCACCCCCACAAGGGTGCTGACCTCTAAAAAGAACCTGAACATCGTCCTGAAGGATGAAAAGATACGGAAGGCCGTATTCGGCGTGAACAGCGACAGGCTGCTCTCCAGGCAGGAGCTGAACACCTTCCTGCAGACCCAGGGACTTCCCCGGATTGCGTCTTATGATGCGAAGTACCGGATCCTTTTAAAAGCTGGCAAGTATGAGGCGAGGCGTTACTTTGCGGAAAGTGCCTTTGTGTTCATGCCGGAGGGAGACATGGGGGAGACGCTGTTCGGATTGACTGCGGAAGAGCTGGAACTGCGGAAAAAGGTAGGAGTAGACATCTCCGAAATCGGGAACGTGGTGATAGAGCAATACGCCACAAACGACCCTGTGGCCAAGTGGATCAAGGCAGTGGCCACGGCGCTTGTGACTTTCCCCTGTGCGGGAGAGGTGTACATTGCTACAATAAAATAACGGGGGTGACTACATGTTTGACGTGGAAGCGGTAAAGGAGAGGCTGACGGCCTTCGGATATGAGACAGGGGAAGGGGACGACTTTTCCCTGTCTTTCTGTGTGGAGAAGGTACGCGGCAGCATAAGAAACAGGACACACCTGGACATAGTTCCGGCGGGCCTGGAAGCTGCTGCCGTGGACATGGCCGCGGGGGAGTTCCTCCAGGCGAAGAAAACCTTTGCCCCGGACAGCCTGACAGGCCTGGACCTTGGCGCGGCGGTAAAGCAGATCCAGGCCGGGGATACCAACACGGTCTTTGCCACCGGGGAGGGAAGCCTGACCGCGGAGCAGCGTCTGGACATTTTCATCAGACATCTGCAGGCCAGGGAATCGGAAATCCTGCATTACAGGAGGCTGAAATGGTAACGGAACTGGAAAGGGCCAGGAGCGCGGCAAGGAAGGCGCTGGAAGCCACATATGAGGGCTTGTGTACTGTCTATGAATACCGTGATGTGACAGACGAAAAAACCAAACTGTCAAGTGAAGAAGAAGTTGCCGTGATTGAAGATCAGCCTTGCAAATTGTCCTTTGAAAAATTGAACGCCGTTGTTCAGACTGAAACAGCGGCAGCAGCGGCGCAGGGAATAAAATTATTTCTTGCGCCTGAAATCATGGTGGGGAGCAACTCAAAAATTGTTGTCACCCAAAACGGGATAACAGAGGAATATTCCGCAAGCGGAAAACCAGCAATATACCCCACCCATAAGGAAATCACCCTTGCACTGTTCAGGGGGTGGGCTTAATGGGGAGCATGGGGAAGTTCACGGCTTCGGATTTGAAAAAACTTCAAAAGCAGTTGAACAAAATTCAAGCCGGGGATGTGGATGCTTTTGTGGAATCATGTGCGAAAGAACTTGCCGCCCGCCTGCTTGCCAAAGTCATAAAAAGAACGCCCGTAGGCGACTATTCAAAAGAAATAGAAGTTACAGCAAAAAAGGATTCAAAAAAACATAAGAAGGGGGAAACTTACAAGAAAAAGGTGAACCTTTCCGGCAAAATGGGCGGTACGTTGAGAAGGGGCTGGACTTCCAAAAGCCACAAGGAAGCGGAAAGCGGGACGGGAAAATCGTCTGTTAATGAAGGTATTGCTTACGCTGATTCTTTGAAAATTAACCATTACGGAGGCCTTCTGGCGATTGAGATCGTGAACCCGGTTGAATACGCTTCCTATGTTGAATTCGGGCATAGGACGGCTAACCATAAAGGGTGGGTTCAGGGGAGGTTCATGCTGACCATGTCGGAGCAGGAGATTCAGGTAATTGCGCCAAAGGTGCTTGAATCCAAAATCAAAAAGTATTTAGCGGGGTGCATGAAATGATAAATTCCATAATTGAATCAATCAGCATTTCCCTAAATGCTGAATTTGGGGACAGATATAAAACCCATAGGGAAGCGAAAAGGCAGGGCTTGAAAGAGCCTTGTTTTTTTGTCCAATGCCTGAACCCCACGGAAGAATTGTTTTTCTGGAAGCGGTATTTCAGGCAGAACCAATTTTGTATTCAGTATTTCCCGGAAGATAAGCTACACGGGAAGCAAGAATGTTATGCCGTTGGTGAACGGCTTTTTTCTTGTCTGGAATATCTGGATGTTGGCGGTGATCTGGTGATGGGTACAAAAAGGAAGTATGAAGTGGTTGACGGTATTCTCCACTTTTTTGTGAATTATGATCTGTTTGTTTACAAGGTGGGTGAATCCGTCCCGGTTATGGAAGAAGTTTCTTCTGAAACCCATGTGAAAAGGTAGGTAATGAAATGGCAAGTAGAAACAAAACACCGAAAGCGGATCAGGCGGTCACTGGGAAAGTTGAAAATAAATTTTCAAAAGAACAGTTAGCCGCTTCCGAACGCTTCAGGGAAAGAAGGGATATTTTGGAAGCCCTTCTTACTGACGGGGAACTGTACACGGTGAAAGCCGTGGAAGAAAAGATCGAAAGCTATATGAAAGGTAAGGTGAAATAAAAATGGCTTTAGGTGGTGGTACTTTTTTAGTACAGAATAAGAAATTGCCGGGTACTTATATCAATTTCGTTTCAAAGTCCGCAGCCACGGCAGCCCTTTCCGAAAGGGGGATCGCAACCATGCCCCTTGAATTGGACTGGGGGAAGGAAGGGGAAATCTTTGAAGTGACGAATGGGGATTTCCAGAAGAACAGCATGGAGATTTTCGGGTATGAGTACACCAGCGACAAGCTGAAAGGGCTTCGGGATTTGTTCCTGAACACGCAGACTTTCTATGCTTACCGCCTTAACGGTGGCGGCACGAAAGCAAGTAATGACCTTGCGGAAGCCCTCTATTGCGGTGTGCGTGGGAACGATCTGAAAATTGCGGTTCAGGTGAACGCTGATGATGAAACCATCTTTGACGTGAAAACCATTTTGGGGACAGTTGTGGTTGACGAACAGACGGTTGCGAAAGCTGACGATCTGGCAGATAACAAGTTCTTGAAATGGAAATCCGGGATCACTCTTGAAGCAGTGGCGGCAATCCCTATGACAGGGGGAGGGAATGGAGAAGTAAGCGGAAAGGATCATCAGGACTATCTTGACAAGGCTGAATCCTTTGCTTTCAACACTATGGGGGCGGCTGTGACGGACGACACCACAAAATCACTGTATGCCGCTTACAACAAGAGGTTGCGTGATGAAATGGGTGTGAAGTTCCAGCTTGTCCTTTACGATTACACAAAGGCTGACTTCATTGGTGTTATCAGTGTGAACAATAAAGTTCTGGATGAAGGATGGGGTGAAGCAAGCCTTGTGTACTGGGTGACGGGTGCTTCCGCTGGCTGTGCGGTCAACAAGAGCAACCAGAACAAGAAGTATGACGGTGATTTCACCGTTGACACCCCCTACACGCAGAACCAGCTTAAAGCGGCTATCGCGGCGGGTAAGTTCACTTTCCATCTTGTAGGCACTGATGTCCGTGTGTTGGAAGATATTAACACTATGGTTACGACTTCCGACACAATGGGGGATGTTTTTAAGGACAATCAGACAATCCGGGTGATCGACCAGATCGGAAACGATATTGCGGTACTTTTCAACACAAAGTATCTGGGTGTTGTTCCTAATGATGCGGCTGGGAGAATTTCCCTTTGGTCTGATATTGTCAAGCACCATGAACACCTTCAGGAGATCAGGGCAATTGAAAATTTCTCTGATGCGGATGTGAAAGTGGAGCAGGGCGACACAAAGAAAGCCGTTGTCGTGACTGACTTTGTGACCGTGGTGAACGCCATGGGCGAGCTGTATATGACCGTCACAGTGGCATAAGAAGGGGGTGAATGAGAGTGAACGGTAATGTAGTTATGAAAGCCAAAGACACTATATTTGCGGCTTTGGCGGAGTGTTTTATCACGATTGGAACACGCCGTTATAATTTCATGCAGGCGATCAATCTTGAAGCACAGTTTAAGAAGAATAAAACGGAAGTCCCCATCATTGGGAAAACCGGAAAGGGGAACAAGGCTTCCGGCTGGAGTGGTACGGGTTCAGCAACCTTCCATTACAACACTTCCCTTTTCCGGCAGATGATGATTCAGTACAAGGACACCGGGGAAGATATTTATTTTGAAATCCAGATTTCCAACGAGGATAAGACTTCCGCGGCAGGACGGCAGACAATTATCCTGTTGGATTGCAACATTGACGGCGGTATTCTGGCAAAGTTTGACGCTGAGGGTGAATATCTGGATGAAGATATTGATTTCACCTTCGAGGATTTCAAGATGCCGGAAGCGTTCAAGGATTTGGAAGGTTTTCTTACCAACTAAACAGCATAAAACCCCTTGTGTGGCGTTCATATAAGCCCATATAAGGGGGTTTTTCCATATCAACAATAAAAATATAAGGAGTGTATAAAAATGTCTAAATTCAGCAAATTTATGAAAGCTAACAAGATCGAAAAGAAGAATGAAATGTATGCGGCGACAAAATCCCTGTGTGATGAAAACGGCAAGCCCCTTGAATGGGAGTTCCGGCATATCACCTCAAAGGAAAACGAGGATTTACGGGATGCCTGCACGATTGAAGTACCGATCACCGGAAAACCAAATATGTTCCGGCAGAAAGTGAAGTCCGGCCTTTACATTCAAAAGATGGTTGCCGCTTCCGTGGTTGTCCCGGATCTGTATGATAAGGATTTGCAGGATTCCTATGGCGCCATGACACCGGAGGAACTGCTGCTTGCCATGGTGGACGATCCCGGCGAATATAACGATCTGGCATCCTTCGTCCAGAAATTTCAGGGCTTCAACGTGTCCTTTGATGAAAAGGTGGATGAAGCAAAAAACTAATTGAAGAAGGGGATTGGGAAGCGAATTTTGCTTACTATGCCCTTCTGAAATTACACATTCTTCCTTCTGTTTTTCTTGATCTGGACGAACAGGAAAAAGCCTTTGTTGTAGCGGCAATTAAAGTGAAGATGAAGAACGACAAGGAAAAAGAAAAGGAAATGAAACGCAAGGCAAAAAAAGGAAAGAAAGGGCGGTGATAGTATGGGGACTCTAAGATCATCTATTGAATTGCAGGATAATTTTACAAGCATTTTATATCAGGTGATTGATTCCGTGAATTTGGGGCTTTCCGCTATGGAAGATTTGCACCAGACTATGAACTCACCCGTTGACACGGCTTCCATTGAAGCGGCAAGAGAATCCATAAACCGGGCGACTATCGCCGTTCAGAAATTGGATGCGGCTATTCAGGGTACGGGTTCGCCGGAGATTGAACCGCCCCCTTCCCCGCCCCCGGTTGATATTCCGGTAAATCCAGTACCGCCAAACCCAATCATAGATCAGCCGCCGCCCGTTGATGTGCCTATTCAATGGCAGTCCGGCAGTTTGGAAGTGTTCACTGGAAGCGGAATGGAGAGATTTCAGCAGGAAGTTCAAAGTGTCAATAATATGCTTGAACAGTTAAGCGCCACGCAGGACGCTATCGCAAGGCAGGCATACAACACGAATATCTTTCCTCCGGAAGCATTTCAGGATTTGAATAGCCTTGCCGTAAGAATTGACAATGTAAGAAATAGGATTCAGGCAATAGAAAACAATCCTTTGAACATGGGGACGGATGCCGCAAATGCTGAACTGGAATTGTTGCGTGGGCAACTGGATCAGGCAGTACGGGAGCAGCAGACCCTTAACCGGGCTATGAATGATCTGGATGTGCAGGCGGCAAATGAAGCATATTTAAGGTTGCAGCAGATTATAGGGGACACGGAAAGACATATTCGGGACAACGTGGACGAACAAGGGCGGCTGAATCGGGAGATTGAGCAAGGGACGCATGAAGCAAATGAACTGATGCGGATGATCGGCGGGGTTGTAGCCGCTTATGCAACAGTCCAAACGCTTTCAAGCGCTTTGAACTTGTCGGATACCCTTGCTTCTACAACCGCCCGACTGAACATGATGAATGACGGCTTGCAGACAACGCAGGAATTACAGAATATGATCTACCTTTCCGCAGAAAGGGCAAGGGGAAGCTATCAGGCAACCGCTGATGCAGTTTCAAAGCTGGGACTTATGGCGGGTGATGCTTTTGACAGTTCAGCGGAAATTATTGCGTTCATGGAGCAAGTTAATAAGCAGTTCAGAATTGCCGGGACAGAAGCGGCTGGGATTGATGCGGCTATGTTGCAGCTAACGCAGGCTATGGGGTCGGGAGTTTTAAGGGGGGAAGAATACAACAGTATCTTGGAGCAAGCCCCCAACATCATCCAGACGATTGCTGATTATCTGGAAGTCCCTAAAGGGGAACTAAAAGATATGGCGGCAGAAGGAAAAATCACTGCTGATATTGTGAAAGCAGCTATGTTTGCGGCGGCTGATGAAACCAACGAAAAATTTGAAAGTATGACAATGACCTTTGAACAGGTTTGGACTTCTTTTGAAAATACTGCCCTGATGGCTTTGCAGCCCGTTCTGGAAGAACTGAATAAAGTTGCTAACAGTGACGATTTCGGACAGATGGTAGATCATGCGGCTGACGCTCTTTCTATGCTTGCCGCCGTTGCTTTGCCCATTATAGAACATATCGCTAATTCACAAGCGTTGTGGGACTTTGCAAATGGTGTTATTGATGCGCTGTCCCTTATTGGCGTTGTAGCACTGGAAATTTTCGATCTGCTTATCGCCGGGGTGCAGCTTTTGGGTGATAATTGGTCTTGGTTATCCCCTATTATTTTGGGTGTGGCTGGGGCTTTGGCTGTATATTACGGATGGCAAATGGCAGTAAACGCTATAAATCTGATAAGTAAAGGACTTCACGTTGCTATGGCGGTAGCGCAGATGATCCATGCAGCGGCAACTGGGGGGCTGACAGCAGCAACAGCGGCAGAAATTGCAGCGCAAAACGGACTTAATGCGGCTATGTACTCTTGCCCTATTGTCTGGATAATCGTTTTGATTATCGCCCTGATTGCCTTGTTTTATGCGGCGGTGGCGGCGGTCAATAAATTTGCTGGGACTTCTGTTTCCGCAACGGGTATTATTTGCGGGGCATTTATGTTTGCACTTGCCGCCATAGGGAATGTGTTCGTCACTCTGATTAACTTTGTGATTGATATTTTCGTGGTACTCTGGAATTTTATAGCTGCTTTTGCAAACTTTTTCGCTAACGTGTTCAATGATCCGGTGGGTGCGATTGCCCGGTTATTTTTTGATCTGTTTGATTGCATCCTTGGACTGCTTGAATCGCTGGCTTCCGCTATTGATACAATTTTCGGTTCAAACCTTGCCGGGGCAGTCGCCGGGTGGCGGGATTCCCTTGGAAGCTGGGTAGATGAAACCTTCGGGCAGGGCGAGGAAATCATGTCAAAAATAGACGCTTCCAGCTTACACTTGGAACGGTTCGAGTATGGGGCGGCTTGGGATGCCGGGTATTCCTTCGGGGAAGGGATTGATGAAAGCATATCCAATTTTGATCCTTCTTCTTTGTTCGGCACTAATGATATTCCATCCGCTGACGATTATGCGAGCGCACTGACAGCCGGGGGAATCGGAAGCGGTGTTGATGATATTGCGGGGAACACCGGGGCTATGGCTGACGCTATGGATATAACCGGGGAAGAATTGAAATACCTTCGGGATATTGCGGAGCAGGAAGCAATCAACCGATTTACAACCGCAGAAATCAGCATTGAACAGACGAACCACAACACCATTAAAAACGGGATGGACTTGGATGGTATCATGTCCGACATGACCGATATGGTGAATGAAGCGATTGATATTTCAACGGAGGGAGTGCATGACTGATGGGAAAAGGCGGATATGATTTTTACCTGAAAAAATGCTTGTTACCGATAGCGCCCCCAAAACTTACGGTAAAAATCAACAATGCAAATGAAACCGTCACCCTGATAAATGAGGGGGAAATAAACATTCTGAAAAAGGCAGAATTAACGGATATTGAATTTGAGTGCAGGATACCACAAGAAAAATATCCCTTTGCCGTTTACAAGTCGGAGTTCAAAGGTGCTGACTATTTTCTGGAATACTTTGAAAGCCTGAAAACGAGTAAGAACCCCTTCCAGTTCATTGTATGCAGGAAACGCCCTACCGGGAAAAGACTTTTCGACACCAATATCAAAGTATCTATGGAAGACTACAAGATTACAGAGGATGCAAAGAATGGGTTCGATATTCTGGTAAAAATCAAACTGAAACAATGGCGGGACTATGGGACAAAGACGGTGAACATAACCTTCAATATGGAGAAACCGAAAGCGAGTGTTGAACCGCAGCGGGAAGCGGTTTCTTCACCAGCCCCGGCAGCGGCGCAGACTTACACGGTGGTAAAGGGGGACTGTCTTTGGAATATTGCTAAAAAATTCTATGGGAACGGTTCAAAGTATTCAATCATTTACAATGCAAACACAAGCGTGATCGGGGGAAACCCAAACCTGATTTATCCGGGGCAGGTGCTGACGATCCCGGCAGCTTAGAAAACGGGGGTGTTCAAATGAGCGTTGAACTATTGATAGGGAATGAACTTGGTACAAAAGCATACCTTCCGGCGGTGGAAGAAGGGATTGAATGGACTACGGAAAGGAAGAACACCCCCGGAAAGCTGTCTTTCAAGGTGTTAAGGGATGATGTGCTGGACTTTTCAGAAGGAAGCGCAGTCAGGATGAAAGAAAACGGTGATGAAGTATTCTTTGGCTTTGTGTTCAAACAGCAGAGGTCAAAGGAACAGATCATCACCGTTACCGCCTACGATCAATTAAGGTATCTGAAAAATAAAGATACCATAGTTTATGAGAACAAGACAGCGGATCAGTTTTTGCGCATGGTTGCCGCTGACTATGCGCTGAATACCGGGGTACTGGAAAATACAAATTATATCATTGAATCAAGGGTTGAAGAAAACACGTCCCTTTTTGAAATGATACAAAATGCCCTTGACCTGACCTTACAGAATACCGGGGAAATGTTTGTCTTATATGATGATTTCGGGAAGCTGACACTGAAACACCTTTCATCTATGGCGGTGGGCAGTCCGGGGGCTTATCTGATGGTGGATGAAGAAACGTGTGAAACTTTCGATTACACTTCATCTATTGACGATAACACTTTCAATAAAATCAAGCTGACCTATGACAACGAGAAAACCGGATCCCGGGAAGTCTATATTGCGCAGGATTCCGGAAATATCAACAAATGGGGTATCCTGCAATATTTTGATACCCTGAAAAAAGGGGAGAACGGGCAGGCGAAAGTTGATGCCCTTCTGAAACTTTACAACAAGAAAACCCGTAACCTGAAACTTACCAATGTGTTAGGGGATAACCGGGTACGGGCTGGGAGCATGATTGTTGTGAATCTTGATCTTGGGGATATGAAATTGCGCAATTTCATGCTTGTGGAAAGCTGCAAGCACACATACAAGGAAAGTGAACACTGGATGGATTTGACTTTGCGAGGGGGTGAATTTGTTGGCTGATGCAAATGCTTTGGTAGAAGCCATGAAAAGGGCTTCGAGGGACGAACGGGAAGCGTCAAAACCTGTTAATGTGTATTTCGGGGAAGTCATTTCAAAGTCACCCTTAAAAATAAATGTGGAACAGAAAATGATTCTAGGTGAATCGCAGCTTATTTTATCACGGAATGTTACTGACTATATGACAACCGTAACCGTACAGTGGAATACGGAAATAGGCGTTCTTTCGTCTGACGGGAAAACGACAGCCCCGCCGCCCCACCTTCACGGGATTGTAGGGCAGAAAAATTTCCTGATGCACAATGCCCTTGAAGTAGGGGATCAGGTTATAATCATTCGGCAGCAGGAAGGGCAGAAATTTGTTGTGGTTGACCGGATAGGGGGTAACTGATGATTCCTTCAACGGTTGGTTTTTTGAATAAAGATTTTGAGATCGAGGAACAGCCGAGTTTTACATATAAGATGCAGACAAATGAAAACCTTGTCCGTGGTTATACTGACGGGTTGGAAGCAGTAAAACAGGCTATTTTCAAGATCATCATGACAGAGCGCTATCAGTATATCATGTATAGCTGGAATTACGGGATTGAACTTCTTGACCTTTTTGGTGAACCCGTAACTTATGTATGCCCGGAATTGAAACGGCGCATTTCGGAAGCCCTTCTTTGGGATGACCGGATTCAGAGTGTTGACAACTTTGAATTTGATTTTCCACAGAAAGGGGTTGTTCATGTTGCATTTACAGCACATACCATTTTCGGGGATGTGCAGGCGGAAAGAGAGGTGAATTTTTAATGTATGAGAATACCACCTATGAAGTGATACTTCAAAGGATGCTGAACCGTGTCCCTGACAAATTCGACAAGCGGGAAGGTTCTGTTATTTGGGATACCCATTCCCCTACCGCTATTGAACTTCAAATTTTATACTTTGAACTTGATGTGATTTTGAAAGAAGCCTATGGAGATTCGGCTTCAAGGGAGTTCCTGATCTTGCGCTGCAAGGAAAGGGGCATATACCCGCATGAAGCGACACACGCAGTATTGAAAGGCGTGTTTACTCCGTCTACCATTGACGTGACCGGGCAGAGGTTCAATATAGGCGATATAAATTATATAGTGACTGGGAAAAATGCTGATGGGGAATACCGGGTTGAATGTGAAACAGCCGGGAAAATCGGAAATCAGTTTTTCGGTACAATGATCCCCATGGAATATATAAAGGGGCTGCAAACCGCTGAACTGACAGAAATCCTGATCCCTGGAGAGGATGAAGAAGAAACGGAGGATTTGCGGCAAAGATATTTTGCTTCCTTTGATGAAAATGCTTTCGGCGGGAATCGGGCTGATTATCTGGAAAAAACAAACGCAATTCCCGGAGTTGGCAGGACAAAGGTGACAAGGGTATGGAACGCTGATATTTCCCCGGCTGATATGATACCAAAAGAAAGCGTGGAAACGTGGTACAACGGGATCAAGGGGACGCTGACCGGGGAAGTCCGTTACTGGCTGGATTCTGTTTTCCGTGCAGGAAAGCAAAAGAAACTGACAACCGGGGGGACAGTGCTTTTGACAATCATTGATTCAGAATTTGGGGTTGCTTCGGATGCCCTTGTTCAGACGGTTCAGACAGCCATTGATCCAGAAGTGAACGCCGGGGAGGGTTACGGGCTTGCGCCTATCGGTCATGTGGTAAAAGTGGAAAGTGCAAAAGCGAAAGAGATTGTTGTTAAAACCACACTGACCTTTGAACCGGGCTATGGCTGGGGAAATCTCCAGACCATCATTGAAGAAGCCGTTTCTGCCTACCTTCTGGAACTTAGGAAAGAATGGGATGATGCTTCATATCTGATTGTAAGGATCAGTCAGATTGACAACCGGATTCTGAATGTTCCGGGGATCGTTGATATTCAAAACACTTCAATCAACGGTTCAAGGAACAACCTGAACCTTGGGAAGTATGAAATCCCGGTGCTTGGGGGTGTAAGTGGATGATTAGAGAAGTTGACCTTGTTTCATATCTTCCTCCGTTTATAGCAGAATATGAAGAAACTAATACCACGCTGACAGCGGAAAACCCGGAATTTGTTCTTGTCTGGAAAGCCGCAGACCGGGCTTTAAAGAATGAGTTCATTGAGACGGCTGACGAATATGGGATTTCGCGATTTGAGAAGATGTTAGGCGTTATGCCGCATGAAAGGGACGATATCAAAACGCGCAGGTGGCGTGTCCGTAGCAGGTGGTTCAATTCCCTGCCCTGCACAGTAAGAGCGCTGGCCTATAAGGTTGCGGGAGTGCTGGGTGGGGAGCATAATTTCTCAATCCACACGGATTTCCGAGAGGGATACGGGATGCTTCTGGTGGTCTATTCCACGGATGACAGTCTGACGGAGGAGTTGAAGTACCTGCTGTCAGTCATGGTTCCGGAGAATATTGTGACAGAGATTATTTATGAGACAGTAACAGGTGTGAAGAACATATACCAGGGTACGGTACTGGAACAGGCCGATATCCTGGAAATAAAGCAGAGGTGAGGTGGACAAAATGGCATGGACAGGACTTACTTTGACAGTAGACGGACGGAATGTATTGAATGAGGCGCAGGTGTCTGGCAAAATGAACATAATCTCCATTGTGGTGGGGGACGGGGCCGCCCCGGCGAACTTCAGTACTCGGAAGGAGCTTGTACACCGGCTGTATGAGATCACGGATCTGAAAGTGGATCTGGGGGACGGTGAGTGTACTGTTACTGCCGACATCCCTCAGGTGAATTACGACTACTACTTTCGAGAGATCGGGGTAGTGGTGGCCACGGACAGGGGGAACGTATTGTATGTGTATGACAACTGTGGTGACAGTGCGCAGTATATTGTTAGCACCACAGGCGTGGAGAGTACGCGGAAAAGGATCCGGCTGCTGCTGCGGATTTCCGATGTGGCGGAGATTACCGTATCCAATCCCAGCATATTGTATGTGGGATACGTTGACTATGAGCAGACTGTGGGACGATTGGAGGATGCTGTCGATGCTGCAAAGGAGGAAGCTGCGGGAGCCTTGGAGGCCCATGCCAAGGACGCGGATAACCCACACAAAGTATCGAGAAAGCAGTTAAATGTTGACAGGATAGATAATACCGCTGATATGGATAAACCTGTATCTAAAGCACAGAGTGCGGCCATTGATGCTGTGAAAAGGCTGTTGAGTGATTCGATTAAAAACCATGTTGAAGATACAGATAACCCTCATAAGTTGACGAAAGCCCAGGTGGGGCTGGACAAAGTGAACAACACGTCTGACACTGATAAGCCCGTGTCTGCGGCACAGCAGGCGGCTCTGGAAGCCCTGTATGAGCAGATGGCGTCATATACGCGGCAGAAGATTGCGGATCTGATAAATGGGGCACCAAGCAACCTTGACACCCTGAAAGAGGTATCAGATGCGATTGCTGCGCACAAGAATATCATGGATGCCCTGAATGAGGCCATAGGGAAAAAGGCGAATGCCGCAGAGTTTGACAGCCACACCAAGGATACCACGAAGCACATCACGGCGGCGGAGCGGACTAAGTGGAATGGAGCGGCGGAGCATATCTCTGATACGGTAAAGCACATCACTGCTGCTGAAAGAACCAAATGGAACGCCAAAATGGAAACCACGGGGGACTCCGCAAATAATACAGCGGCCTTTACCAGTGGGGATGCAGCCAGTCCAACCGGGTGGGCCGATATCGGTGTGGTGGCATCAGGGGAAAAGCACAGCAGTCTTTTCCGGAAAATGTCCCTGGCGGTCAAAAACCTGCGGTATCTGTATAAAGTGATCGGGACGACGAATATATCGGCGATCGGCGGCGGGACGCTGACGGGGGCCATTAATGCACTAAACACGGGCTTGGAAAAGAAACACATACCAGTAACGGTTATCAAAGAAGGAGTTATAGAATCTGGCCCAAGCAGAATTACAATATCTGGAAATATTGTGACCCTTAACCTCAATCTCTGGAAAGAAAGTGGCTGGGTTATTGAACCCAAAGATGAAGTCACTGCAAAAATACCAAAAGAATATGCTCCAGAAGCAGAGATAGTAGATATCTGCATCCTTGGAAAGTCAAGCTATGAAGTCAATGGAATCGGATATTTTTATATCAACAACGAGGGTAACATGCATATATCAAATAAACTTAATTTATCCAGTGTAAGGATGGCACGAGTTAACTTGAGTTACGAAATCTAATCTGCATTACTCGTAAAAAAGAATACCACCAACCCAAGAAGAGCCAATATAAACAGTACCAGTAGCTATATGCTTTGCGTACATAACTATTTTGCCGCTTACAAATGCTGTATTATAGATCACAGAACTACCATTGCCAGAGAGAGTAGCTAACACAATTCCATTAGCTGCGGTTATGCCTGGGTCAATTTCGGCTTTGCCACTAGCATCAAATGTACACTTGTTGGAAAAGCAATACAATTTATATCCATTTAAACCCGTGTTTAGTTGAGGTGGGACAGAGATTCCGGCAGTTGCACCAGTGCGGCCAGATAAAAATAAACATTGCAAACCCGGGTGGGATATGATATCATTTTTCTCACGGGAAACCATAGAGCCAAGGCGGCTTTACCCTCCATTTCGGAGGGGCAACCCTCCAGACGAAAGAAAGGAGGGCGATGCCAATGATTACATATTCTGATCTGATTCAGACAGGTATCTTCATTGTTGCCCTGATTGGATTGTGCTACACAGTCTTTCGGGGCAGAAAATAGCCGCCACTACTGCAATAGCGACGGCTGTTGGATTGTAAAATCCGCATAGCATTTGTTGTTAAAGGGTAGAGCCGCTTCTATGGCTTTCCCCTTTTTTATGGTAACATATCATCACAGGGTTTGCAAGAAATTTTTTGGAGGTGGATGATATGGATATCAGGGCAGGCATTATACAGCAGGTAATAGATGCCATACGGAGCCGGGTAGATGAAGAGGCGGCAGTTCTGGTACAGGATGTGTTGGTTATGCAGCTGCCGGCCCCAAACCTGTTGGTCAGAAGGATGAACAGACAGGATGCGGCAGCGGTTCTTGGGCATACTGATTTGAGAACCACCCAGATTTACTGTTACATCAGCCTGGCCAATGTAAAATCGGCTTATCGTAAGTATGCAGCATAGAACCTGATTTATTTTAACCTGATTTGACTCCGGGGAATCTCCGGAGTTTTTGATATGCGCAGATTTTTTACCTGACTGCAATGGTGCAACCGGTAAAAAACACATTGCAAACCCGGAGGTGATGTGGTATTATTTTTCTCACGGGAAACCATAGAGCCAAGGCGGCTTTACCCTCCTTTTCGGAGGGGCAACCCTCCAGACAAAAGAAAGGAGGGTGATGTCGATGATTACATACTCTGATCTGATTCAGACAGGTATCTTCATTGTTGCCCTGATTGGATTGTGCTACACAGTCTTTCGGGGCAGAAAATAGCCGCCACTACTGCAATAGCGACGGCTGTTGGATTGTAAAATCCGCATAGCATTTGTTGTTAAAGGGTAGAGCCGCTTCTATGGCTTTCCCCTTTTTTATGGTAACATATCATCACAGGGTTTGCAAGAAAAATTTTCAAGATGGATGGGATGCGTTGGTATGGATATCGCCACTCTGCCTCCTACCTGCCTCTGACCTGATAACGAACAAACAGCGCTCTCCCCGTCAGCGCAAACAGCAGGCCCAGAAGCAGGTACAGCACCGGAACCACCTGCCAGGACAGGAAAAAGGAGCCGAACAGGGGAACCGTCCTGGGATTGAAGAGATTCCACTGGGCAATAAACTCACTGGGCATGTAGCTCCAGATCTGGGACAGCACGCGCAGATGCTCCGGAATATCCACCCACATGGACAGGAGCACCATCCCCGTCACCAGGGAAAGGGCGCCGATGCTGCTTTTCAGCAGTTCGGACAGAACCATCACAAAAGCCCCTGCCACCAGAACGGCAGCCGTCATACACCCGTAAGAGATCAACACCGCCTCCCCCAGGGTCACGGAAGGGAAATAGCCGCCCGTGAGCCGAAAATCCGCAGTAAATCCCTCCGCGCCGTAAACGGCAAAGGCGGTAAAGAATGACACTGCCGTGAAAAACAGGGAAAGAGCAAGGGCAAACGTCAGTCCCGCCAAAAATTTCGCCCAAAAGCAGGGCTGCCTTCCATATCGGCTGCTCAATATCAACTGATCGGTTTTTCGTGTATGTTCCTCCACAAACGGGCCGGAAAGACAGATGGCCGTCACCATTATGGCCAGAAGTCCTATGGTATATACGCAGTCCAGTAATCTCCACCACCCCTCCTTGTATCGGTACTCCACAGGCCAGGGCTTTTGTTCCTCCTGTCGGAGCCAGAATTCCGTTTCCTCCGGGGTGAGGCGATATCTGTCTGCCGTGCGCATCAGCAAGACCCGGTTTCCGGCGTATAACTCCTGTTCATCCGCCTCCCAGTTCAGGGACTCGTTCACCGTCATATCCGTCATGACTCTCACAAACCGGAAAATCGCGCTGTATGGGCGGGCGTAAGTCCGGTATTCCTCCGTGGCGGAATAAGGACCCTCTGTCTGCGGAATTTTGCCGTAGGCCTCCATTGTCTCCTCCAATAAGCTCTGATCAATGAGCCTGCCCTCCAGTTTTTTCTCATACTCTCTGTCTTTGAGAAAGGCCTGGTACGCGGTTTCCGTTCCGCTGCTCTCATAGAGGAAATCCAACACGGGACCTCCTATGGTGGGCAGTATGATGATCACGGAAATCAGCAGGGAAATCCATATGATTTTCCGTTTTGCTATTTTTCTGAATTCATATTTGTACAACATTGCCATCTGACTCATTTTTATCCCCTCTGCGCGCTTTATCACGCATACCAATCAATATTTGCCCCGCCGTCCAAACAACGGCCTTCTTCCCTGGGCCGCTCTATATGACACCTATGTCACATTCGTTCCAGGTAAAATGTCTCCAGATCTTCCTGTTCCTCCCACACGCCCTGATAGATCAGCTCACCGCCCTTCATCATCAGGATGGTATCCGCAATATGCGCCACATCGGAGACGATATGGGTGGACAGAAGCACAATATTTTCCTTCCCCCACTGTGCGATCAGCTCCCGGAAGCGCACCCTTTCCCTGGGGTCAAGCCCGGCGGTTGGCTCGTCCAGGATCAGCAGCCCCGGCTCTCCCAGTAAAGCCTGCGCAATTCCCAGGCGCTGCTTCATGCCGCCGGAATAGGTTCGTATCTTCTTCCTGCCCATGTCCTCCAGGCCCACGACTTCCAACAATTCCGCCGCTTTCCGTCTGGCGCATGCCTTGTTCAGTCCCTTCAGCGCCGCCATGTACAGCAGGAATTCCGTTCCCGTGAAATCCGGATAATAGCCGAAATCCTGGGGCAGATAGCCCAGTTCCGCCCTGTACTCCTCCCGGGACACATCCATGCCGTCCAGGGTAATGCTCCCGCTTGTGGGTTTTAAAATCCCGCAAAGCAGCCGCATCAGGGTGGTTTTCCCTGCGCCGTTTTCCCCCAACAGGCCGTAAATTCCCGCCTGCAGTTTCAGGGAAATCCTGTCTACGGCAATCTTGCTGCCGTATTGTTTTGAAACCCGGTCCACTGTCAGCTCCATGTCAATTCCTCTGTCCTCTCTATATTTTTCTTCCATCCCCAGGCCGCGGCTGCCCCCAACAGGAGCAAAACCGTTATCCATCCCCGGGAATCCTCCGGAATCCGGAATCCGGCGCCCCCATATCCGGCCAGCAGGGGCAGAATACCCACCATAACCGCCAGACCCAGGCAGAGGTAAACCGCCTCCCTGCCCCGTATCTTCCGAATCAGCCAGAGGGCCGCCGCATCCGTCAGCAGATAGGGTCCCAGAAGGCACAGACCGATGCGCAGCAGGGTTATGCCCTCCCATCGGCACAGCAGGGAAAGCAGCATCAGCGTCACCAGATGCACCGCCCCCAGTGCCCCAATCCGGGCCAGAAGAATGCTTTTCAGGCAAAATCTGGCGGCCATCTCCAGTTCCGTCATGCCACAGACCTCCGAGCGCATGTATTCCATCACGGCAGAGACTGCCAGAAGGGGCATCGCTGCTGACAACATCCACAGGACTTCCCCGCCCAGAAACCTCCCTCCTGCCAACGCCCCCAGAAATACCCCTGCCGACAGCGCCCAAACCCACTTCCGGATATAGGCGGCCTGCTGCAGGACAAAGCGGCCCGTGCTGACGCGGCTCCGGGTTTTGGGGCGTATGCTCCTTAGAAAAGACGCTTTCCCCAGAGGCGGGGGCGCCTGGAAAGCCTCCTGCAGAAGTTGTCTGTATTGGACGGTGCTGTCTTTTCCGTTTTTCCGGAAATGCGTATTTTTTCTGCCGTCAGGCACTTCCTGATGAATCTTCACTTTCATTCCGTTCCCTCCGTCGTTACTGCCTTTTTTATTTCTGCGCCTTCGTAAAATCCTTCTTTCCCAAGTGCTTCCCGGAAGTGTTTCAGCGCAGATTTCGTCATTCTGTATACGGAAAAACGTGATATTCCCAATATTTTCCCCATTGTCCCAACGGAAACCTGGTTCACATACCGCAGCAGGATCACTTCCCGCTCTTCCTCCTCCAGGGCATCCAGGGCCTTCCGAACTGCCATGGCCATGACCACCCGCTCCTCCAGACCGGATTCCACATTTTCCATAAGGACAGCATTCCCCGGACCGGTTCCGCCTGTTTCTTCTGCCCCGCAGCCCCGGGTACCCCAGGCTTCCCCCTGGGGTTCTCCCAGAGCCTGTAGTGACAGGTGCTTTTTCTTCCGGTATTCATCTATACAGAGGTTCCGGGCGATGGTGTACAGATACGGCAGGGCGTCCCTTTCCCCATATCCCCTTTCCAGAAACCGCAGAAAGGTCTCCTGGGTAATGTCTTCCGCAGTCTCCCGGCTGCCCAGTTTAAAATAGCAGTAGCGGTAAATTTTATCGTACTGCGTTTCCAAATCCAAATTTCCATCCACTCCCGGAACCTCCTCTCATACTGTATAACGGATGTGCTGTGGGAAATGTGCGCGTCCGCTGAAATTTTTTCTTATGATGTTTTTATTATGTTTTCATATTATGTTTTTTCTTATGATGTTTTCTCTTTTTGATTTTTGCCTGTTTTGTTTATACTCATTTTTATTTTTTCCATAATTATACTGCACGCCGGTTGCATTTGCAGTACAACCCGACTGCAGACCGTCAGCCAGGTACTTTCCCTAAGGCATCAATGTAAATTCTGGCAGTCTGCAGTTTAGTTCTATCCGCATCTGCCCCTATCCCATGGGCCTGGTCCCAAAAGGCAGGTCACGTCGGAAAAAGTGCCGACTTCCCCGGAATTCATCATACCTTTTTGAGCAGCAGATGTAAATCTGTTCCTTTGAACCCGGGACAGCTGTGGGCGGAATCACTGTTTCTGCGATTTCTGTGTACCTGTTCGTGTAAACGGAGGAAACGCAAAATGCCCAGGAAAACACCTGGCGGAGGCCTCTGTAATTTGTTCCGGAAATGGTTGACGCCATGTAGTTTTAATGGTAGAATAAATAAAACTACATACAATCAATCAATGGAGGTACATCATGGAACAGCAGATTTCCATTTCGGAATCGGAGTGGCAGGTGATGAAAATTATCTGGAATGATTCTCCCCGGACGCTTCCCGAAATATTGGATAAACTAAAGGAAACGGCTTGGAGCAAAACCACCATTCAGACTTATCTGGCCCGTCTGGTCAGGAAAGGCGCCCTGTGTACGAAGCGTCAGGGCAAAGGATATTTATACTATCCGGCCGTGTCGGAAAACGAGTGCCAGCTTGCGGAAAGCCGCAATTTTTTGAGCCGTGTGTATGACGGTTCTCTTTCTAAAATGGTGATGGGATTTGTAAAAAACGGGAATCTTTCCAATGAGGAATTAAACGAATTGAAAAGCTTCCTTGCGGAGGAGAAACCAGATGCAGATATTAGGTAATCTCTTTAACGCGGTTCTTTTTGTGTCTGTCATCGGCAGTATTTTTACTGTGATATCGCTCTTTGTAAATCATGTACTCCGCTGCACTCTGCCCTTATGGTTCGCTCTCTGGGGCATGCTCTTTTTTTGCGTTCCCTTCCTGTCTCCGGATGTATTTTTCATATCCCCGGAAACACAGGATTGGGTACATGGTTATCGGATTGCCAGTATGCTGTGGGCGTGGGGGTGCGGGGTTTTGCTTGCCCATGATCTGGTCCGTCTTATGTTGGCAAAGCGGGCGCTTATGCATTACCGGACTTGTGACAATGAGCGGCTGAATCGTATTTATTCCCACTGTGCTGCGGCAGCCGCAATAAAGAAAATTCCCGCCCTGTATTGCGGAACTTTGGAGAATCCCGTTTGTGTAACCGGCGTAATCCGCCCGGTTATCCTTATGAGGGAAACCGTCCTGGAGCAGTTGACGGACAGGGAATTAACAGTCGTCTTTTTCCATGAATTGACCCATGTAAAGCGGAAACATGTGCTTTGGGGAAGGCTCTTTGATTATGTCTGTATTCTGAACTGGATGAATCCTTTTTCCTGGATTGCCAGGAGAAATTTCTCTTTGCATTGTGAAACAGACTGCGATTCCCATGCCATGAAAAAACTGCAGGGAACGGTCACGGACACAGAATATGCTTCTGCCATTATCCGGCTTTTGGAATATGCAACCGTTCGGTCCGCAAAACCGGGAACCGGAACAGGCGCCCTTGATTTTCTTTTAACCAAACGGAGAATCAAAAGGATTACTGCAGGCACATCCAAAATCAGGGATGGATTGACAGCGTTCCTGTTGGCTGTTCTCGCGGCCCTTGTGCTCCTTCTTTCCCTGCGGTTCAGCAGAGAGTCTTTTTATCCTTATCCGGCTTATCATACCGGAACAGAATATGGTGCAGGTTTATCCTGGGATACATGAGAGAATAGAAAGTCAGCGCGGCTTTCCATACCCGGGGAGGACGATACGCAATAAAACTACGTTTGTAGTTATTTTAGCAAATTAGGAGGTTTTGATGAAAGAAAATATTACATTTTGTCATGTGACAAAGAAATATGCAAATGGTGTCATGGCCCTTGATGACATTGACTTTAGTGTCGGAAGCGGGGTTTTTGGGTTATTGGGTCATAACGGCGCCGGAAAAACCACGCTGATGAAAGCATTGGTTACCGTGCTGTCTCCCTCTGCAGGTACCATCCGTGTCTGCGGATTTGACACCCGGAAACAGGGAAATGAGGTCAGAAAACGAATCGGGTATCTGCCCCAGGAGCTTGCCATGTACCCCTCTCTTTCCGTGTTTGATTTTGTAAACTATATGGCGGAACTGAAAGGCATTTATGACAAAAAGGCAGTACAGGAAGTCCTGGAACAGGTTGAGCTGTCGGCATTTTCCAAACGCAAAATAAAGCAGCTTTCCGGCGGCATGAAGCGCCGGGTTGGAATTGCACAGGCATTGGTGGGCAGTCCCCGGATTCTTGTGGTGGATGAGCCAACAGCCGGACTTGACCCGGAGGAACGGGTCCTGTTTCGGGGTTTATTGTCGCGGTATGCAAGAGAGGGCCGCACTGTCCTGCTCTCCACGCATATTGTGGAAGATGTTCACCAGCTTTGCAGAGAACTTGCCGTATTGCGAAACGGGCGGCTGTTTTACGCCGGTACATCCGCAGCGCTTTTGGAACGGGTAAAGGGAAACATAAAACTGCTGCACTTAGAAGACGAAAATCAGCTCATGGAACTGCAAAAGAAGGCTGTGGTTTTGCAGACCACGTATGAAAACCACGGACTGACCGCGCGAATTATGGACGAAAATTCCGCTTTCCCGGAGGCTGCGGCCGATGCGGCAACTTTGGAAGATGCCTATGTGTATTGTATGGGAGGGAAAGCACATGCGTAAACTGATTGCCATCATCCATTATGAATATAAGATGCAGTTTCACAGACCGGCAACCTGGGGGATGCTCCTTTGCGTAACCATCTATGCATTGTTGGATACTTATCCCTCTGCCCGTAATTTGGCTCGTTTGGAGTTTTTGAACGAGCCTGCTTACTTTGTTTATCGGACAATGAGCCTCAATGGCCTTGTTCTGCTGTTCGGAATGCTGTTTCTGCTGGCAGAACGTTTTCCTCTGGATGATCAAACAGGGATGAAGCTGCTGCTTATGTCCCATGCCCTGCAAAAATGGCAATATATCTGGGGAAAGCTGTTGGGGGGATTTCTGTATACTTTTTCAATCTTATGTATTTTCCTTGCTTCCAACACGGCAGTTTATTTCGCGGCGGCTCCTTTCCCCGTACCTTTATCTGCCTGTATGGTTCCCCTGGTGAAAGCAGTCCTTGTTTCCGCCCTTCCGGTAAGTCTGTTTGTCAGTTTTTGTTCGGCTGCACTGCCGGGAATGATAAATCTGCGGCTGTTCTACCTTTTGGCAGCACTATTGTTTGGCGTCAATGCCGCTTATGTCGGTTCCGCAAATCCGGCGCCGTTTTACATGATAACATCGGGAGATTTGATTCGTCTCATCTGGGGAAACCCCAAATGGGCCTTTCATGATACCGGGAGCATTTTCGCAAATGGGGCTTTTCTTATGGGAAGCGGCCTTCTCTTCGGAAGTTTCTTATTTGGGAGACATGGATTTTGGAGGGCAGAATGATCAGGAGAGTCTGGAGTGAACTGAAAATAATGGGGGCAGATTTTTTAATCCTGTCAGCAGCTTTTACGGCTGTCATTATTCTGCTTTCTGCCGCTGCCGGGGAACTGCTTCCCTTTTACCCGGTGAGTTTTGAAGTACTTTTTCCTTTTTATGCGGCAATCGCCGTGGGGGAATGGGGAAAGACACGGGCAGACAGCAATTTTGATCTCATTGCCGCACAAAGCAGTTCCCTGTTCCGGTGGGTGCTGCTGCGCTATGTAATCCCCTTTGGCCTATCCACTGTTTTTGCCCTGTTTAGTATGGTGTTTTCGTCTGTTTTCAGATACGAATTCCCATTATGGGAACTGCTTCTGATTTATTGCCCGCCCGCATTCTTTTTGTCGTCCCTGTGCGCGCTGTTTGGAATTCATTGTACCGGGGAACATGTGGCAGCATCGGCCTGCGGTATCCTGTGGCTGCTCCTTCTCCTGGCGCGCAGACTGTCTGCAATTCCGGGAGCAGGGTACATTTATCCGTTTATTCGATACGCCGGTGTGCAGAATTCCGTTTGGTTATGGAATAAGGGCATTGTTGCAGCACTTGGTTTGTCTTTGTGGGGAATCCTTTATTTGAGGTGCAGGAGGACACAATGCCCTATGTGAAAAACCTTTATCTCCTTCGTTTTTATAATAAGTTTCTATAATAAATGAGCGTATCGGAAAGCTGTAACCACAGGTTTATATAATATCATCGCAAACGCCGCATTTAAGCCGCCTTTCATCAAATTAAAAGGAAGGAAAACCGGAATCAGCAATTCGGCAACCGCCTCTCTTGGATAGCCCATATAAACAGGGGTAATTAAATAATTCCAAAGCAGCATTATCAGGACCATAGATCCCCACCCGCAAAACAGCCCGATCATGGCTCCTGATCGTCTGGTTTTTTTCTTATAAATAAGTGCAGCGGTACACGCAAAGGAACTGCTTGAAATCACATTCATCAGGAAACCCAGAATACCGGTCTCACTGATGGTAAACATCTCCGCCAAAGAAACAATTAACGCCACGGCAAAGGATGTGAGCGGACCCAAAAGCAATCCGCCAATTGCAATGATACTATCCTTTGGATCGTATTTCAAAAAGAGTACAATGGGAATACGTCCAATTAGGGTAGCCCCATAGGCAAGGGCGCAAAGCATACCTGCTGTTGTGAGTTTCTTCGTTTTACTGTTCATAGAAATACCTCCTTAAAAAAATGAACACCGAAAAGCAATGGAATGCCTTTCGGTGCTGCAGTTTTAAGGTGTATTGAAAAATGTCAACAAAGCATTGAACAGATAACTAAAAAAAGTGCATATATCAGAAGCATTCTGACATATCCAATACACCTTCTTTAATCCAGACTGTACTGTCGGTATTGGACTTTCACCAAATC
>OFFE01000318.1_pt1 | contig 42202 bp, 65 predicted proteins | sample 1521371 | NCBI WGS metagenome assembly OFFE01 (sample SAMEA3504131, study PRJEB24116) | mouse gut metagenome | biome: mouse gut; feature: mouse-associated habitat; material: faeces | place: Denmark | collected 2011 | reverse complement strand
GCCGTTTGTCACCAAAAGACCCGCCGCCCCTCGTCCAGAGCGTCGCCCTCGGTGCAGGGCGGGGGGCTTCCTTCTTTCTTTTTCTATCGCAAAAAGAAAGAAGCAAAGAAAAATGCTCCCTCCGGAAAGGTATTTCGCTCCCTGCGGGGAGCGACCAAAGGCGCCGCCTTTGGAAACTGCAAGCCTTTGAAAAGGCTTGACCGAAACTTTGCTGGCCTTCGGCCCCTGTGCAAGAAACGAGCCTTTCCCTCCAAGCCCCCCCCCGGAGGGCAGGGGGGTACATGGGGGGACTGGTCCCCCCGTGAGGCGCAGCGGAGTCCGTCAGGACTCCCCGGACCTTCCGCAGAAGGTCCCTGCGCCGGGCGGGTAGGGCGTGACTCCAGGATGTTCACTACGCAAAAGGGGGCTCCTTTTGGAGCCCCCTTTTCATACTTCTTCCCTCTTTACCGCAAACTTTTGCCTTTGCGAAAAGTTTTTCGGCAAGCCGAAGCTCCGCCCTGTCCCGGCAGGGGCTGTGGCTGCGGAAAAATTAGGAGTGCTCCTCCAGGTACTTGACGACATCCCCCACTGTGCGGACCTCGGTGATGTCCTCGTCGGGGATCTCCATATCAAATTCGTCCTCCAGGGTCATCACCAGGTCCACAACGTCCAGGGAATCGGCTCCCAGGTCGTCCACCAGACTGGTGTCCAGGGTGATGGCGTCCTCCTCCGCATCCAGCTGTTCCGCCAAAATGGCTGCAACCTTCTCAAAGATCATAGCTAACTCTCCTTAACAGTTGGTGATGGGTCGCTGTCACAAATATAATAGCGTTTTTTCCCACGCTTGGCAAGACCTTTTTTACCCTTGCTGCTTCTTTTTGGCGGCGGCCTTCATCCGTTCGCCGTGGTCCAGCACCTTTTTGCGGATGCGGATGCTTTTGGGGGTCACCTCCAGCAGCTCGTCGGCGGCCAAAAACTCCAGGCTTTCCTCCAGGCTGAGGCGGCGGGGCGGGATGAGACGCAGGGCGTCGTCCGATCCGGAGGCGCGGGTATTGGACATGTGCTTCTTTTTACAGACGTTTACCGTCATGTCGTCCCCCTTGGGGTTCTGGCCCACCACCATACCGGCATAGACCTGCACGCCGGGGTCGATGAACATCATCCCCCGCTCCTGGGCGTTGAAGATGCCGTAGGCCACCGCCTCGCCGGTCTCGAAGGCGATGAGGGATCCCACCGGGCGGCCGCCGATCTCCCCTTTATACTCCTCGTAGCTGTGGAAGACGGAGGACATGATCCCTTCCCCGCGGGTATCGGTCAAAAACTCGCTGCGGTAACCAAAGAGGCCGCGGGAGGGCACCAGGAACCGGAGCTCCATCCGGCTGCCCTTGGGCTGCATGGCCTGGAGCTCCCCCTTGCGGCTGCCCATCTTCTCCATAACGCTGCCCATGTATTCCTCCGGCACGTCCACCACCAGCTCCTCAATGGGCTCGCACCGCTTGCCGTTCACTTCCTTGTACAGCACCTTGGGGGCCCCCACCTGGAATTCGTACCCCTCCCGGCGCATCGTCTCGATGAGGATGGAAAGGTGCATTTCCCCCCGGCCCAGCACCCGGAAGCTGTCGGCGCTTTCGGTGTCCTCCACATGGAGGGAGACGTCCTTTAAAAGCTCCCGGTAAAGCCGGTCCCGAATCTGCCGGGAGGTGACCCATTTCCCCTCCTTACCGCAGAAGGGGCTGTCGTTCACCGAGAAGGTCATCTCCATGGTGGGCTCGCTGATTTTCACAAAGGGGATGGCCTCCACGCGGGCGGGGTCGCAGACGGTGTTGCCGATGGTGATGTCCTCGATGCCGGAGAAGGCTACAATATCCCCCATCTTCGCCTCCTGCACCGGGGTCTTGGCGAGGCCGTCGTACTGGTAGAGGGCGGTGATCTTCCCCTTGCCCTTCACCTCCGGGTCGTGGTAATCGCAGACCACCACCTCCTGGTTCACCCGGATGGAGCCGGTCTCCACCCGGCCCACCGCAATGCGCCCCACAAAGGAGCTGTACTCCACGCTGGAGACCAGCACCGAAAGGGGAAGCTCCTCCTCCCCTTCCGGCGGGGCCACATAGTCCACAATGGTGTCAAAGAGGGGGGTGAGGTCGGTACCCGGCACGTCGGGGGAGTAAGAGGCGGTACCCTGGCGGCCGGAGCAGAAGACAGTGGGGCTGTCCAGCTGCTCGTCGCTGGCCCCCAGGTCCATGAACAGCTCCAGCACCTCGTCCACCACGTCCTTGATGCGGGCGTCCGGCTTGTCGATTTTATTGACGATGATCACCACCCGCAGCCCCTGGGCCAGGGCCTTTTCCAGCACGAAGCGGGTCTGGGGCATGGGGCCTTCGGCGGCGTCCACCAAAAGCAGCACCCCGTCCACCATCTTCAGCACCCGCTCCACCTCGCCGCCAAAGTCGGCGTGGCCGGGGGTATCCACAATGTTGATTTTAACCCCCTTGTAGGTGGTGGAGGTGTTCTTTGCCAGGATGGTGATGCCCCGCTCCCGCTCCAGGTCGCCGGAATCCATCACCCGCTCCTGGACCACCTGGTTATCCCGGAAGGTGCCCCCCTGCTTGAGCATCTCGTCCACCAGGGTGGTCTTTCCGTGGTCCACGTGGGCGATGATGGCGATATTTCTTAAATCCTCTCGTTTCATACAGTCCTCCTAATTTCGTTTGCGGCGGCGGCCTTTGGGGAAAAGGAAATTTTTCCCTTCCTGCGGTCCGCCTAAATGGCAAGCCCTTTGGCTGTTTTGCATAAATTCCGCCTTAACTTTTTGATTATAGCACCAGTGTTTCAAAAAAGATACCCCTATCCACAATTTTTTTGCAATTTTTTGTGGACAGGGGCAATTGTTCTATTTTTTGTAGTTTATAGTTGACAATTAAGAAAAAATCTTGTATCATAGGGCCTGGAAAAGGAGACCCCGGCCCCAATGGCCGGTATAACATCCCTTCGGCGGCTTTTTCGCCACACCGCCGCGTCCCAAAGGAAAGGAGCTTATCCTATGACATCTGCTGCACAGAAGCTATCCACAAGGGAGCTGACCCTTGCCGCACTCTTTGTTGCGGTGGTGGCCGTCCTCTCCCAGATCGTTGTCCCCATGCCCCTGGTGCCCTTCAACCTGGCGCTGCTGGGGGTCTTCCTCTGCGGAGCCCTTCTGCGGAAGGGGGCGGCTTTTCTCTCCCTCCTCTGCTACCTGCTGCTGGGCACCATTGGGGTGCCGGTGTTTGCGCAGTTCAGCGCCGGGCCCTCGGTTCTCTTTGGCGTCACCGGCGGGTATCTAATGGCCTACCCGGTGATGGCCTGGCTGGTGGCCTGGCTCATCCAGCGCTGGGCCAAGGATTCCTACTGGAAGCGGGTGGCCGCTATGGCGGCGGCGCTGGTTCCCTGCTATCTCTTTGGCACCGCCTGGTTTGCCATCTACATGCACCGCTCCTTTGCCTCGGCAGCTAGGGCCGCCTGCCTGCCCTTCATCCCCTTCGACCTCTGCAAGGCCCTGGCGGCGGCCTACATCAGCCGCCTGGTACCCCGGTAAAAAAGCCTTCCCAAAAGACCCTCTCTGTCACGGCTGTGCTGTGGCGGGGAGGGCTTTTTCCGGCGGCACTTTGCTTTTTATTGGGAAAACCACTCCTCCAGCTGCTCCAGCCCCTCCGGGGAGAGGGGGAAATCCGCCTCCGGGCAGTCCTCCTCCCGTTTTTCAAAGCAGAGGCCGTTTTTCCATTTCCAGGCGTGGAGCACCGGGGGATCCTCCTTTGGCCGGGGTTCAATCCGCCACCGCAGCGCCCCAAGGCTGCCGCAGTGGACGTTGCCAAACTGGAAGTAATCGAACTGGGGCAATTTGTAGTCCTGCTTATACATAAGGCCTCCACCCTTCTTCTTTTTCTCCCTATGGATTATAGCAGAAAGCAAAAAAAATTTCCACTGGGGTGCCCCCAGAGTCACGCCCCACCCGCCCCCTTTGGGGGCTTAACCTAACAGAAAGGCGAAAGCGACTGCCTGGAGTCTTAGTTTGCAGGGCCGAAGGCCGCCGGCGTGCCGCCGGAGTCTCGCCCTACACGGCCTTTGGCCTTACCTTGGCAAAGGGCGATAGTGAGTGCCTGGAATCTTAGCCAGCAGGGCCGAAGGCCGGTAAAGTTTCGGTCAAGCCTTTTCAAAGGCCGGGCGAAGCCCGCGTGCCCGAAGGGACGCGAAGCGGCCCGTTAGGGCTGCGGGGGACAAAGGCGGCGCCTTTGGTCGCTCCCCGCAGGGAGCGAAATGCTTTTCCGAAGGGAGCCTTTTCTTTGCTTCTTTCTTTTTGCGATACAAAAAGAAAGAAGGAAGCCTTCCGCCCTATGCCGAGAGCGGTACCCTGGATGAGGGGCGGCGGGTCTTTTGGTGACAAACGGCGGCAGCCGTTTGGAGCTGAAAAGCCCGACGGGCCGGTGCCAGGGGGGCGCACGGGCTGCCCATCCAAAACATCCCGGTGGGATGTTTTGGAGACCGCAAAACCCGCGTAGCTCGGCCACTCTCTGGCGGGAATCCGCTCTTTCTTTTTTACACCAAAACGATTATAATAAGGGAAAACCGCGGCTCGTGTCGGGAAAGGCGCGCCTCCCCAAAGGAGCGGGAGGCATCTTTTCCATCCGTATGAGCCGCAGCAAAGAATATCTGCCGGAAGGACCGGCGGGGAATGGAGTTTTTATTATGGCACAGGAAAAGAAACTGGTGGAGGACATCACCTCCATGGAAGTGGACTTTACCCGATGGTACACCGACGTGGTGCGCAAGGCGGAGCTGGTGGATTACAGCAGCGTCAAGGGCTGCTGCATCTACCGGCCCTACGGTTACGCCATCTGGGAGAATATCCAGCGCATCCTGGACGGGATGTTTAAAGAGATGGGCCACGAAAACGTCTATATGCCCCTCCTTATCCCGGAAAGCCTCCTCCAGAAGGAGAAGGACCACGTGGAGGGCTTTGCCCCGGAGGTGGCCTGGGTCACCCATGCCGGAGGGGAAAAGCTGGGGGAGCGCCTCTGTGTCCGCCCCACCTCGGAGACCCTCTTCTGCGAGCACTACGCCAAAATCATCAGCTCCTACCGGGACCTGCCCAAGCTCTATAACCAGTGGTGCAGCGTGATGCGGTGCGAGAAGACCACCCGCCCCTTCCTGCGCACCAGCGAATTTTTGTGGCAGGAGGGCCACACCATGCACGAGACGGCAGAGGAGGCCATCATCGAGACGGAGCGGATGCTGAACATCTACGCCCGATTCTGCGAGGAGTTTTTGGCCATCCCGGTGGTGAAGGGGCGCAAGACCGAAAAGGAGAAGTTCGCCGGGGCGGAGGCCACCTACACCATCGAGGCGATGATGCACGACGGCAAGTCCCTCCAGTCCGGCACCAGCCACTACTTTGGGGACGGCTTCGCCAGGGCCTTTGAGATCCGCTTTACCGACAGGCAGAACACCCTCCAGTACCCCCACCAAACCAGCTGGGGGGTCTCCACCCGCCTTATCGGGGCCATTATCATGACCCACGGGGATGACTCCGGCTTGGTGCTGCCCCCCGCCGTGGCCCCGGTCCAGGTGGTGGTGGTGCCCATCGCCCAGCACAAGGAGGGGGTGGTGGACAAGGCCCAGGAGCTTCACCAGCGCCTTGCCAGCCGCTACCGCACCCGGATCGACCTTTCCGACAACTCCCCCGGCTGGAAGTTCGCCCAGTACGAGATGAAGGGGGTCCCCGTCCGCCTGGAGCTGGGTCCCAAGGATATTGAAAAGGGCCAGTGCGTCCTGGTGCGCCGGGACAGCCGGGAAAAGACCTTTGTCCCCCTGGAGAAGCTGGAGGAGGAAATCGACCGGCTGCTGGGGGAGATCCACAACAGCCTGTACCAGAAGGCCCTGGAGAACCGGGAGCGGCGCACCTACACCGCCGCCTCTATGGAAGAGATTCTCTCCATTGCAGGCGACCCGGAGAAGACCGGCTTTATCCGCACCATGTGGTGCGAGGACCCCGCCTGCGAGGCCCGGATGAAGGAGGAAGCCGGCCTCACCAGCCGGTGTATGCCCCTGGAGCAGGAGCACCTGTACGACGTTTGCCCCATCTGCGGAAAGCCCGCGAAGTCCATGATCATCTGGGGCAAGGCTTATTAAAGGAGGGACTTTCATGATTCTGGTCACCACCGATTTTATCAGCGGCAAGGAGATTGAGACCATCGCCCTAGTGAAGGGCAGCACCGTCCAGTGCAAAAACGTGGGCAAGGACATTATGTCCGGCTTTAAGAACCTGGTGGGGGGCGAGATGCATTCCTACACCGAGATGATGGACGAAGCCAGGGCCATCGCCACCCGCCGCATGGTGGAGGAGGCGGAGCACCTGGGGGCGGACGGCATCATTGCCATCCGCTACAGCTCCTCCGCCATTATGCAGGGGGCCAGCGAGATTATGGCCTACGGCACTGCGGTGAAGTTCCGCTAAACCCCTGCCCAAAGAGCAAAAGCCACAGCCCAAGCAGGAAGAGGGGCCCCGCCGGCCCTCGTTATAAATTCAAAAGCGCCGCTTAAAACCTATGGTTAAGCGGCGCTTTTAGCTTTTATATACACACTCTAGTACACACTTTTATTTTACGGCGGAGAGGATGTCCCGGAAAATGCCCTCCACCCCGGCGGCGATTTGGCTCTGCTGGCCGTTGACCTCGTGGGCGTAAATCCCAAACGTGTCCATCGCTTGGCTGTGGCCTACCAGGGCCTTGACCCACCCCTCCGGGAGGCTCTGAACTGCGCTGACAAAGGTATGGCGCAGCTCGTAAGGGGTAACCTTAGTGATGCCATTTACCTCGCAGTAATGATACCAGCGCTGTCGGTAATGCTGCGCATTCCTAATGCCAAACACATACAACCCACCGGCGCATTGCAGTTGCTCATCTAATACCTTTTGGGCAAGGCCGCTCAAGAGGAAACTGCGCTCAGCATTTTCATTTTTGCCATCGGTGATCTCTCCATATATGTTGATAGACCGGCGGATGGTAATTTTTCCGCCCTCAATATCGTTCCGCATAATGCCCATAAGTTCCCCCGGCCGCAAGCCGGTGAGAACCTGGAAGCGGTAGGCGTTGATATATTCATCCCGGACGTTTTCTCCTTTGTATGTAGTGGTATCAATGGAGAAAAGGGTAACCAAATCATCCGGCTGCAAAATCTTACGCTTACCAGCCCTGGACCCTTGTGGTATCATAACCTCCTCTGGCCTGTAGGTGCCGTACTTTGCCTTGCGCAAGAATTTGGCGAATGCGATAATGTCCTTGCGGATGTTCCGCAAAGTCTCTTTTGAAAGGTGCCCTCTTGCAAATGCCCTGTCTACAACAGCCTGGAGCTTTTGGTCGCTCAAGGCATCCGGCTTTACCCGGCCTAATACGGGCTCTTCCCAGGTTTTCCAGCGCTGCTCCACCTTTTTCCAGTGGCTTTTCCCTGTTCGTAGCTTCAGCGCCTCCAAGTATTCTGGGAAAATCTTGGATAGGATTTTTTGGCCGGACACAATCCCCTCATCCAGCCAAGCGTCCGCCTTGGCGTTGGCCTCCCGCTGTCCGGTGCGACCTGGGGTAGAACTGGTAAAGGTCTTCCGCTGGCCGTCCTTCTGGACGTTAATCTGCCACCGGCGGCTTTTCTCAATCCATTTTGCTGTGTTTGTGCGTTTACCCATTGCGTTCTCCTCCTATTTGCATTATAATAAGAGGGCAGAATTTTACCATGTCCAAAGGTTTTTCTGCCCATGAACCGTCCAGGCATTGCGGGCCTGGGCGGTTTCTTTTATTTTAGCCCCTTGATTCAGCGGCACCCGGATGGTGGGTGACTTACTATGGGGGGTCTGTCTATATGTAAGTGTATTTTTCTGCCAGTTCTTTTGTAGTCAACAAAAACAATTCCCGTTTCCTGTAAAAATAAGATAGGCTTATTGCGGCGCACGCAATCCAAAGTACAACTCCTATTATATTGAATGCCAATGTGCTTATATTTTCATAAATCAAAAGTCCAAGAAAATATAGAGTTTCAAATATATTAAAATAATATGCAAACCGGTCAATTTCTCTAAAGGTTAAACAGTTGGTGAACACAATTAGCGCAAACGCAGCGCTGATTATAAATTGAAAGGATAGAAGTGGAAAATTTTGGTAAGAGTTCCATGCCCTCATTACACCAACCCAGACAGAACACGGCAGTACTATATTCATATAGATTTTAAACCATGTAGCGCCTTTATCCGGAAAATGGAGCATTTTCCGGTCCAGTTCTTTGCAAAAGGAAAATAGTGGACTATATTCTTTCACTATTTTATCATCTAACATACTCATCGCTATTATCAATGATAAAATCAGCACTATAAATATCATCTTGACACCTCCAGCTTTACTATTTTTACCAGGTATTTATAATTCGACAAATTTCTTTGACCGAAAAAGGTAAAATTTTGTTAGTGGAATTTCCAGGTGTACCAATAACTGTACTGCCAGAAAATTACCAGTTGATTTTCAAAACAAATAGGTGTAAAATCAAGAAAAAAGAACAAATGTTCTGCATAAAGGAGGTCACGTCATGACAGAAAAGGAACGCTTGATTAAAACCATCACAGGATTACTTAAGCAAATCAATGACCTGGAAGTGCTCTGTTGCATCTACCTCCTGGCCCTGCGGATGTCCAGATAGGACGCCGATGGGAGCCGCCCTTTTGGGCGGCTTTTTTATTTATCCTGTTCTTCCTGGACTTCTGCTGCCAGCCGCAGAAGTCTTTTTTCTATGAATTCCCAGTCCTCCGCAGTAAGCCGGGAAAGGATGTCTACCACCCGGAGCCGGATGTCATCAGGCTCAGAGGCAAGCACATCCCCCATAAATCCAGCGATAGATTCTTTTCTGGTAAGTTTTTGGAACGGCTCTCCCTCGCCGGTGCGTAGCCAGATCTCATTGACGTTAAATTCCCGGCAGATGTCCATAATGGTGCGGTCACTTGGAGAAATCTGGTTGATTTCATAACTTCCGACCGTGTTCCTTTTCAATCCTAAAGCCTCTGCAAATTTCTGCTGGGTAAGCCCTGCGGATTTCCGCACAGCCTTAATTCGCTCTCCGATTCCCACGCAAATCACCTCCTAATACAGCAATTATAAACTCATAAAACCAAAAAGTCAATATTTTTGTTGATTAAACGGCAAAACGTATTGACAAATGACGTTTAACGACTTATAATAGTCGTAAAGTCAACAACAAGGAGGTGACACTATGAGCGAAAAGGAAAAGGAAATTGCCAAAAGAATCGCAGAGGCTATCAAGGTTCTTCCGGCGGAAAAAAGGGAGCGGTGGCTTGGCTACGCCGAAGGCGTGATGGATATGGCCGAGCGCCGCCAGCAGGAGGCCCAGCAGGCCAGCGCATGAAAATGCCGCCCCATGCGGGGCGGCAGAAAAGAGGTAAAAAATGACAAGGGCAGAAGTCGAAGCCATCATCAAAACCGCCAGGGAGAGGATGGAAAGACCGGACCTCCGCAGGGCGGACCTCAGCTGGGCGGACCTCAGCGGGGCGAACCTCAGCGATGCGGACCTCCGCAGGGCGGACCTCAGCGAGGCGAACCTCCGCAGGGCGGACCTCAGCGGGGCGAACCTCAGCGGGGCGGACCTCAGCGAGGCGGACCTCAGCGGGGCGAACTTGGATTATTCCTGCTGGCCTCTATGGTGTGGCAGCCTGGGGGTTAAAGTGGACAAGCGTATCGCTGCACAAATCGCCTACCACTTCTGCCGTCTGGAGTGCGATACCCCGGAGTATATCCAGGCCAGGAATGCTATCTTAACACTGGCCAACCAATTCCACAGGGTGGAGGAATGCGGAAAACTGAATGGAATTGAAATGACAGGGGGAAATGAAAATGAGTGAAAAATCCGTCCATGATTACAAACTTGTCCTGGAAGGCGCAGGCCCCAAGCTCAAGGAGCTTATCCTGGCCTGCGCCTTCCGGGACAAGAACATCAGCGTTTGGGACCTCGAAGAGCTGGTCAAGGTCGCATACCCGGAGGACGTATGAACATCGAATTACAATACCGGTACGTTGTGGTCAAGGCCGAAAAGAATGAACCTTTGCGCTATTATCGTTCTATGCCAGAAAGATGGGAAGATAATATTCGGAAAGCTGAATTTTTCTACAGTGCAGATGCTGCCACATATTATGCAGAGAGTTTCTCTAGGGAGGATCAGCGGGGTCGAAGAAAGTGTAACATTACCTATTCGGCGTTATCGATTAGGGCAGACGCAATGCCCTACAAAGCGTGGATGAACAATTAAAGGAAGGAGGAAATCTGCTAAAATGAAACGTTTTTTGGTGATGGCTGCCGCCCTGATGATGGCGCTTATGTGCGCCTGTAACCGCAGCGTGGTCGATGTTACGTTCTCGTACGACTATGGGTATATCCTGCTGCCCACCGGGGCTGTCGTGGAGGGCAAGGTGGATAGCTGGATGGATTACGAAGACGGCGACCAGTTGCAGGTAACGATTGGCGGCAAAACGTATCTTGCCCACGCCACCAACGTTATCTTGGTCAAAAATTAGTAGCTATAAAAGGTGTTCCCCAGGCTGGTGAAGACAGCCCAGGGAACGGCGAACCGAAATGCCATGACAAATCGGCTCGCAGGAAGATTATACCACAAACCTCCTGCGGCCGCAATACAAAGGAGGTATTATCATGGACAAGAGAAACTTTGAGGACGTGGTTAAAGGCGTAGAGAGCGCCGAGAAGGACGTAGACAAGATGCTGGACGCGGCAAGGCTCCAGCGTCACGAGGGCCCCAGCACCCGGCTTACCGCCGAGCAGAAGATGGAACTGCTCATGATGCTCATGGGCTGCGGGACGTTTTTGGGCTTCGTGTGGCTGCTCTTTGGTATGGCGCACTGAAAAGGGGGAAAAGACGTGAAAAAGGGAGTCGGAACATTGCCAAACCTGCGGGCAGAGGCCACACGGGCCGGTTTGGAAATGTCAGACCTGGCGGATAAAATCAATTATCTGCATCAGGTCAGATTTGGAAAAAGTCTTGGCATGAGCGTTGATGTCTTATCTTCCAGGTTTCGGGGCAAATCTCCCTGGAAATTGATAGAGGCACTTTTGATTTGCGATGCGCTGGGCATAAGCAAAACCATCGAAAATCTGGAGACCTACTTTTTTGACATGGATAAGAAAGGTGGCCTATCCTGCAAAAAAACCAGACGTACCTCCGGGGCTGTGCAAGTATGACGGCCGAGGTGGTTAGAGACAGCCAGGTGCGGAGAGACGCAGCCTTATATTTGGGCCGGTGCCACGCCGAGGGCTGGAGGCCCTGCGACCGAGGGCTAGAGGCGTTTTGCCAGCAGATGGATGATGGCTTAAGAGGCCAGGACGGTAAAATTAAATGGGAGAAATAAAAATGAATATTGAGATGAGCGCTCCTTTCGGCACGGTTATTCTAAGCGTCGACCAGTACCGCAAACTGCTGGAAGACAAGCTGATTGCAGACAGCAACACAAAAAACGCTGCGCAGGAGGCCGAAGCTCTCCGGGAATCGTTGGAGCAGGCAAATAACAATCTGGCATCCGCCTGCGTAAAACAAAACGCCATGCAGGCGGAAATGGAGGGCTATAAAAGCAGCGCAAACCTCTGGTACGATGAATTCCGGAAAGCCAAAGATGAGCTGGAATCTCTTAAAGCTCGGCTTTTGGCTTTGGGGTTGCAGGGGGACGAGCCATGACGCACAACGTCCCCGATGACTACCGCATACAATCGGTGGAGCGAACGGGGTATCCGGCCGATTACCCAGAGCCCGTTATGCTGTGTCCTAACTGTGGCATAGAACTATATGGGGGGAGCAGAATATACAGACGTAATGGGCAGGTTATTGGGTGCGAAGACTGCATAAATGCAGGTTATGCGGAGGATGAGCTGTGATGAACGGACTAATGAGAGTGGCACAGCTCCCTATCATCGAGGAGCATTTGCGCACTCAAAAAGATAAGTGGCAACAGATGGCCCATAAGGCCGAGGCTATGGTCTGTACAGTGGACACATTGCAAGCTGTCAAGGCCACACGGGCCGAGATACGCAAGGATTTTGAGGATGCAGAGGCCCAACGAAAGGCTATCAAGGCCGCAATCATGGAAAGGTACAACGCTTTTGAAGCCGTATACAAGGATTGTATTACAGAGTCATACCATCGAGCGGACGCCGCCCTGTCTGGCAAAGTTGAAGAGGTGGAATCCAGCCTCAAGCAGCAGTGCGAGGACAGCTTGCGAGAGTACTTTGCGGAGCTTTGTGCTGTCCATCATCTGGATTGGCTGGGCTATGAGCGGGTAGGTATTAGGGTGGACATGGCCTCTGCAAAGGCCAAGACACCAAAAAAACTGCGGGAGCAGTTAGTGCGCTTTGTGGTTGGCGTTGCCGAGAGCGTGGACCGCATCAACTCGCTGGAAGAATATGCCGGCGAAATTATGGTGGAGTACAAACGCTCTTTGGATGCTGCCGCTGCCATCTGTACTGTCCAAAACCGTCACAAGCGCATAGAGCAAGAAGAGGCCGTGAGAGCTAACTGGGAGGCCGTCAGGGCTGCCGAAAGAGAAATGGTAGATAGAGTTGCCAAAGCCGCAGCAACGTATCTAGAGCCTCCTGTGGTGGCTTCTGTAACGCAGGATAAAAACCCAGAGGAAATTATACCCAGATGTACCTTTACTACATTAGGCGCAACTCGCGCCCAGCTCTGGAAGCTGAAACAATTTTTAGAACAGGAGGGTATCAGTTATGAGTAACACCCAGAACACAGCCGCAATCGCGGAGTTTGAGCAGCAGACCCACGCCGCCCGCAGCGTGGGCGCAGAGCTTGTGGCCAGTCGGGAGGCCCAGGACGCGCAGATGCGGATGGTAGCCGCCAAACGGTTCCCCAGGGACGTTGTTGCCGCCTACAACCGTATTATGCAGGATTGCCGGCGCAGGAGCCTGGCGGAAAAGGCTATGTACGAGTACCCCCGTGGCGGGGCGATGGTCACCGGACCCTCTATCCATCTGGCAAAGGCGATGGCCCGCAGCTGGGGAAATCTTCTCAGCGGCTTTAAGGTCCTGGAGCAGAGCGCGAAGGAAAGCACGGTTATGGCCTACTGCTGGGACCTGGAGACCAATTACACCGAAGAGAAGGTTTTCTTTGTCCCCCACATCCGGGAGACCAAGAAGGGTGCAAAACCTTTGACCGACCCCCGTGACATCTATGAAATGGTGGCAAATCAGGCTGCCCGCCGGGAAAGAGCCTGCATTCTCTCCGTCATCCCCGGAGATGTGGTGGATGCCGCCATCGTCCAGTGCAATGCCACCCTTGCCGGAAACAGCAAAATCCCTTTGGTGGATACTATCCGGGCGATGGTTAAGGCGTTTCAGGAGGACTACGGGATTACTGCGGAGATGCTGGAGAAGTACATCGGGTGCAAGAAAGAGGCGTTTTCCCAGCAGAGCGTGATTCGCCTGCGGAATGTCTACAACACGCTGCGGGACGGCTCTGCCAGTGTGGAGCAGTACTTTGATTTTCCCGCCATTGCACCCGCCCAGGAGAAGCCCCAGGCGGCTCAGGAGGCTCACGCCCAGCAGGAGAATCAGGTGACCCTCAGTGACGTATGACATCCTGGCCACCGGCTCCAGCGGCAATGCTGTGGTAATCAACGGCGAAATCCTTATTGACTGTGGCGTGCCATATAAAACCCTGGAACAGTCCGAGTACATCCCAAAGCTGAAGCTGGTATTGCTCACACACTCCCACGGCGACCACTTCAATCCCGCAACGGTGCGGGCGCTCCACAAGGAGCGTCCCGCCCTGCGGTGGGTGTGCTGTGAATGGATGGTTCCCTATCTGCTCGCAGCGGAGGTAGACAAGCGTGTCATCGTCCCGCAAAAAATCAGTGAGACATGGCATTATCAGGGTATTGGTTCCGTTTCTGCGGATACTCTTATCCACGATGTATCAAACTGTTGCTGGCATATCTTTACAGGCACAGGGAGCCTGTTATACGCCACAGACACCGGCACCCTGGACGGCATCAAGGCAGAAGGTTACAACCTCTATCTCATTGAGGCAAACCACCGCCAGGCAGAGATTGCCGCCAGAATAGAGGACAAGCTTGCCCGGGGAGAATTTGCCTACGAGTACCGAGCGGCCCAAAACCATTTAAGCTATGAGCAAGCAATGGAGTGGTTGTCGAAAAACGCTGGACCGAATAGCAGGTATGAGTTGTTACATCAACATAAGGCGGTGCAACAATGCCAAACAGGATAATTAAGGACACGCTGCGGACCAGCAAAAATGTAAATTTGTTAACAGATTTCCAGTTTCGGGTTTGGGTATATCTAATTACCTATGTTGATGATTATGGCAGAGGGAGTGCGGATCCAGAATTGCTTAAGGGACTCGTCTTTACCAGAAGACGAGGCGTCACTGAGCAGCAGATTTCAAAGGCGCTTGCGGATTTAGCGAATGCCGGTATGATAACTCTTTACGAAGTAGACGGGGAGTCGTACCTGTATTTTCCAAATTGGGACAAGCACCAAAGAATGCAAACCAAAAAGTCCAAATTTCCTGCACCTGACAACGCTACACGGTGTTCTACGGTGAATCACGGTGAATCACGGTGTTCTACGGTGAATCACGGTGAATCACCGCCTGAATCCAATCCGAATCCGAATCCGAATCCGAATCCAGAATCCGAATCCGAAGATAGCACGGAGCGGCAAGCCGCATCCGCGCCGCCGGTTTGCCTTTTGCCCCTTAACACAGGGAAAGAGTATGCGATTACGGCGGCACAGGTGGAGGAGTGGGGGAAACTTTACCCTGCGGTAGATATTATGCAGGCCCTTAACGCTATGCGTGGGTGGTGCCTTGCAAACCCTACAAAGCGTAAAACCGCAAGAGGGATTTTGTCTTTTGTCAATCGCTGGCTTGCGAAAGAACAAGATCAAGGCGGAACTAAGAGTAAACCGGAATCGTTGCCCAAAAACGATAAAACGATAGATACCTCAAACCCATTCTTGCGGATGTTGATGGAAATGGAGGGAGAAAATGGACAAAACTGAAACCGCAAAAATCATGGCGGTATTGCGGGCGGCATATCCGGGGTATTACCGGAATACCAGCGACGCAGACGCAAAAACCGCCATCAACCTGTGGCACATGATGCTGGGCCACCATCCTTGCAGGCTCGTTGAGGCCGCAGTACATAGCCACATCGCATCCAGCAAGTGGCCCCCGACGATTGCAGAGGTGGCGGAGGAAATATCCAACCTCACACGTCCGGCGGCGCTGACGGAGCTGGAGGCGTGGGGGCTGGTCACAAAGGCACTGTCTAATTCCGGGTACGAGGCCAAGGCGGAATTTGACGCCCTCCCCGAGGCCATACAGCGGGTCCTGGGCAGCCCTGCAACGCTCCGAGAATGGGCGGTGTTGCCGGTGAAAGAGGTGCAAACAGTGGTTGCGTCCAACTTCCAGCGCTCCTACCGGGCAAAAGTGGAGGCGGACAGAAAATACTCTGTTTTGCCCGCGACGGTCAAGGACATGATGGCAACAAGCGCCATAAAGAGTCTGCCGGGGGAGGGTGGGGTTGGATGACTGTGACCTTTCGCATTCCCTACCCAAGCACCCGTAAAGGGCGGGTGGCGTGGTCAAGGGAGTATGGTCTAAACGCCATTTACGCCGGAAAGCACTGGCACAAGCGAAATGCGGACAAGGAGTTCTGGCACGCTTTGGTGCGGTCAGAGCTCCGCCGCCAGCGTGTACCACAGGTGCAGTTCGAAAACCCCGTAGAGGTTACCTTTTCCTGGTCGGATGGGCTGGATTGTGACAATCACGCTTACATGGGCAAGATGATTCTGGACAGTTTGTCCGGCTATCTCATCAAGGACGATAACCGGAGATATGTCCAGCAGATTACCCACAAATTTCACGGAAAGGATTACATACTGGTGGAGGTGGAAGAGCATGGGGAATCCATGTGACAGATGCCAGCGATACCTGTCGTGCAGCAGCCGCCTGGCTTGCGTCGCCTGGCTCTGGTGGTTTTCGGCACGGTGGCGTGATGTCCAGGAGACCATCACGGAGATTGCGGAAAGTGTAGAGTGGTGCTAACAAAAAAGGAAGTAAAAGTATGACGTTAGAAGAAGCGATTCGACATTGTGAGGAAAATGCTCAAAAAGAAAGGGGTAATTGTAATAATCAGTGCGCAGAAGAACACGACCAGCTGAAGAATTGGCTGATGGAATTGAAAGAACTGAAACAAAGGCAGGGGTGATATAATGACAAAACAAAAACTGGAAGCCGCTCTGGTCATCCGCCGCAGGCCGGAAGAGGAAAAGAAGATGGTTGAATATGTTGAGCGGGAAGTTGTAGTTGGAGCAGTTGTGTGTGCAGTTGACGCTGGACTTGCTATCACCTCAAGCGACCTGGAGGATATTATCAGAGACCTTCATGTCGCGGAGGTTGCCCCGGTGGCGGGAATTGACAGACGCACTGGAAGAATTAGACATCGAAGAAGACGACAAATTTGGGGAATGGTGGGAATGAGATGGAACGACTGACAATTAAAACAGAAAAAGGTGCTGCGCTGAAAATGGCAAGTACATACCCAAGTGAGGATGCAGCACGAAATGATTTGATGCAAAGGTATCGTATTGCCGTTGACCACCTCGCCGCCTACGAGGATACCGGACTGACGCCAGTAGAAATTAGCGAACTGAAAGGCTTGTGGAAAGTAGTTTGCGAATTATATGGAATAAACACTGTTGGCCTATCGACAAACAATCCGCTGACCCTGGAGGAGCTGCGAGAGATGGATAGGGAATGGGTCTGGGTTGAGCGAATCGGCGAATATACAAAGACCATAAAAAAATTTATCAACGGTTATGGCTTTGTGCTTATGCCGGAAAGTTTTGTGGTTGTGATAGAAACGAAATTCAAGTTTGAAGAATATGGAAAGACCTGGTTTGCCTACCGCCGAAAGCCGGAGGAGGGAATGGAGTGAAACCAGATGAAGAAAAGATAATCCCATATCTGACAAGGGATGGAAAAGGCAACGACATCCTGAAGGAGGTGAAAATAAAGCAGTTCCCGGTCTGTGAAGTAGAATTTGATTGCCCCATTTGCAACACGCACGTCAAAAGTGGAATCAGAACAAAGGAAATTGTTTCTTCCAATTTTACCGATTGGGCGTATGTCGGAGATTATGTTTGCCAGCGCTGCGCCGACCTGTTCAGCCTATATTTTTATAATTATATCGTAAATCCGGACGGAATACGGCTTATAAATGTCCGAGAACTGCGGGACCAGTTGACCAGTCATCAGAAGCCGCCATTTCTCTTTGTCATTTCAACCAGCCAAAAAAAACACCTATTTTACAGGTCAAGGTGGAACTATGACGCCGGCCGATTTGCCGTAAACCTGGAGACGGAGACTATTTACACAACACCGGAACGAATGCGGCAGCTATTTGACTTTGTGGAGGGTTTACAGACGCTGGGAGCTGGTAAAGAGCAGATGAAACGGGGAGAGATCCCTTTCCAGGTGCTCCGGAAGGCCGGATTTCGGCCTCTGGATCATTTGCGGAGAGAGTTACAGAAAAGAGAAATCCAGATACCGCTCTACTGTGGACAGAAGCGGGAAATCACAGAGGAGGAAGCACTATGTTGTATAAGTTCGACACTGACAGTTTAAGTCACGCCAAGGCGGCGCTGCTGCTGTACGCCATGTACCGCAGCCGGAAACCGGTAAGCCCCCTGAACGGCCTGGAAACATGGGACAGGTTCCAGTCTTTCATCCGGGGTGCCTGCCTGAAAAGCAGCACAACGGCGGAGTTTGCCCAGGAATTCTGCCGGAAAGCCAAAATTGACAGCATCAAGCCAAGGTATCTGGATACTGGGGACCCGGTAATTATCTCCGAAGAGGGTGAGATGGTTCTGAGCGAAGGAGTCAAGGACTACCGCCTGGAGATCATGGCGGATAATAGCTTGATGCCGTTATACAACAGCGAATCCCTCTACCTGATCATGCTGGTACGGGAGCGCATCCAACGGGAAAAATTAACACAGGAGGTCGAAGAAAATGAAAATGAGGATGAGGTATAAAATGCTGTCCCCTGTCTCTCATATCGGAGAGACCGCAAGCTCCGGAAGCTACTTCCAGACGGTTTTGACATCCTTCGGGCGTGTCCCGGTAATCACCGGCAACAGCATCCGGGGGCAGCTCCGGGACAGCATGGCGTTACACTTGCTGGATTTGCTGGATGTCAAGGTGAGCAAGGAGACTTTCCACATCCTCTTTTCCGGAGGAAACATCAACGGCACCATGAAAGATGACGTTGAAAAGGCTAAGAAGATTCGGGAGGCATTTCCTTCTATCTCTTTGTTGGGGGGAGGATTGGGGGACATGATTATGTCCGGAAAGATGATTTCCTCCTTTGCATACCCGATATGCCGGGAAACGGAGGAAATCACGGGCATCTATAGCGAGCTGTCCTGGCACAGCCTGATTGACGAGATGGAGTTTACCCGGACGGACGACAGCAAAAATGATAAGCTGTCAGGTCACATTTTGGACCCGGAGGCGGAGAAGGAAGCGAAAGCCTCCACGCAGATGCGATTCAGCGTGCAGTACATGGCGGCGGGGACCGAGTTTGTGCAGGATATTATATTCCTTCCTGGGACTACGGCGCTTGAAATGGGAGCATTTTACGCCGGCCTTGCGAAGTGGTTTGAGACCCCAAAGCTGGGTGGGATGTCCGCTAAAGGATTCGGGCTGTTTGATGCGGAACTGGATAATGGGGAGATTTCGGTCAAGCAGGGCGAGGTCAGTATTTCGGATATTACCCGCACCCTAATCCTGGATTATGAGGACCATATCCGCCGGCAGGGGCCCGAAGCGTTAGTGTTCTTTGACAAGAAGGAGAAGAAAAATGGCAAAAAAGCCGACAAGCCCGATTAAGGTCACTGCACACCTGGCAGATGGCCGGCTTAACAGCGCAGATGGCATTGTGATGCTGGATGCTATCCTCTATCATGCGTGGTTTTATAAGCACGCGCCACATGTCCTGGAGGGCATGGGGCGGGAAGTATACTATGGATACACAGGACTTCCGCTTAAACAGCTTCCAGGAAATCGGTGGGCGGCCAGCCGCGGAATCTATGAGGAGACCGGGCGGACGGTGGAACATCTCAACAAACGCCCCAACTTTTTCAATGGGGATAAAATGGATAGGCTGGACATGGAGAAAGGCATCATCAGCGACAGCGTTGGCCTGTACCGCGCCTATCGAATTCCCAGCGTCATTCGAACAGTAAAGGACGGCAAGATTACCTTTTTTGCCATGGGCCATGCGGATAAGGTGCAGACGCTGTTAGACGCAATCCCGGCGGTTGGGAAAAAATATGCCGCAGGATACGGAATCGTGGACAGGTGGACAGTTGAGGCGTGTGCAGAGGATTACAGCCTATGGCACCCGGAATATGGGCTTATGCGACCAGTGGAAGTTGGGAGCGAAGAGGCTGAAAGCCTGGGCCTGACCGGATATCCCGTCATGAAATATGCTGTAAAGCCTCCATACTGGAAAGCCAAAAATATGAGGTTGTGCCATGTCCCAATTTGAGAATGAGAAAGCGGCGTATCTGCTTTACGCCAAACTCAAAGCCCACCAAAAGCGGGTAGCCGCAGCAATCTCGACCGTAGAGGAGGCTTTATCACAGTCTAAAAAGCCGGCCTTGTCCTTTAGCTCCGGGAAAGACAGCGTTGTGCTCTTGGACATCGCTGCAAAATCGGGATTCCGCGGGGACCTCATATTTTTTAAGTACGGGGTCTGCGCAGATATTGAGACGCCAAGGGAGAATATTGACCTTCTGAAGCGAAGCGCGGAGAAATATGGGCTTAAGTATCATATTTTGGACTGCCTGGGAGAAGTAGATTGCTGGGAGGAATGCGGGCGATTTACGCTATTTCCAGAAACCCAAAGGGAACGAAAAATATTCCACCGGACAAACTATGACTTTGCAAAAAAATCGGAGGAGTTTTGCCGGGACCGTGGTGTTGACCTCCAAATCATAGGGATGCGCAAGGATGAGAGTAAAAGGCGGAAAGCGGTGCTTAACAAAATGGGGCAGATATACGTCACAAAGGCGCGGGAATCTATGACATGCTGCCCTTTGGCAAATATGACGGATGATGATATTTGGGCTTATATCTTCTCAAACCGCCTGGAATACTTACAAGTTTATGATTATCCATATCTTGACCGCCGAAAAAATCGGAATGAAATCACCATGCTCTACAACAATGCAATCCTGGAAAATGGGATGTTGTATCATTACCAAAGGATGTATCCGGAATTTTTTGTGTGGCTGAAAGAGCGGTGGGGAGAAGTAGTATAAAAGGAGGAAACCAAAATGACAAAACAAGAACTGGAGGCCGCCCGGAAAATAAAAGATGAACTGGATGCCTTAGAGGAATGGCTGGACCATCTGAGAACCACCGGGGGAGTAAATTCCAGTATTTCCTCCGTTACAGTCGCAAAAAGCGGAAAAGCGGGGGAAGCCATACAGACCGCCGCAGAAACAGAAGAAAAAATCATGGAGTTGCGCCATCAACTGAAGTTTGAACGGGAGTACATTTGGAGATGGCTAAAGAAAGCGTCATTGTCAAAAAGAGAGCGGGAACTCATGAGGCTGTTTTATGTGGAGTGCAGGAAAATGTCAAACGTGGCAGTAGGTGTGGGGTACTCAGTATCCAACGCTAAAAAGATAAAGGCAAAGATATTAGAAAAGTTAATACCCAGTGATACCTTGTGATACTTTACAAAGCCTGTCAAGTGGAGTAAAATATAAACTGGGTTAGTTGGAAAGGAAACCAACAGCCTGCCGCCCATTCACGGACGTCCTTCTTACCGCCCACTACATCCACTCATGGGAAATCCCGTTTCTGCCGGTTAGCTACCGGCTGGAGACGGGATTTCCCATTTCTCACCCCTACCATCTGGCAGGGGCGTTTTTATGCTATGAGAGGAGATAATCTAATGAGCGAACGCAGAGAGCACAAGCGACGCTATAATCGACGTCTGGAGTTTATCGCGGAATTTGAGAAATGGCTGGCCCAGGAACCGCCCATGCTGCCTCGTTTCTGGCGTTGGAAAAAGTGGCGGGATAACAGGCCTAGGCGGAAAGGCTAAAAGGAGACTAAAAAATGGAATTGAAAAAGCTGTGCGTACAGCAAATCAAGCCATATGAAAATAACCCAAGAAAAAATGACCAGGCGGTTGATGCGGGATTTTCTGTATCCTTTTTAAGGCTAAACTGAATAATGGGCTGTAGCCAAGTGGTAAGGCACGGGACTTTGACTCCCGCATCCCGCAGGTCCGAATCCTGCCGGCCCAACCAGTCCTACAGGACAAAGGAGGTGCAGTGGAATGATAATTATGATTAGGTCCCGGTTTTTGCTTGTCTGCTGCTGCCTACTGTATGTTATCGCCCTGGCCGCGGCGAAAATGTGCAGAAAAAACGTGACCCTCCAAGCACCGTTCTTGGCAAGCGGGGTTGTTCTCGGACTTCCGTTTTGGACATCGGGGTTTAAGTAGATAGGCCAAAACTAACATACATATGCGGTCAGAATGACTTCCCCTCTGCCTAGATAGGCAAAGGGGAAACATGGAGTAACTGGTGTAATGGTAGCACGCCTGGTTTGGGACCAGGAAGTACGGTTCGAATCCGGGTTATTCCACCATGGGGCGCCGGACAACACCAGGGCGCTATAAGCACCAGGGAAACGATGGACACCCGGAAGTGGTGCCGGGCCCCGCAGAATCAAATAAAGGCAGTGATTAGCAGTGAACCGCCACAGAATCTCAACCAGCCAGAGGGTAGGTGAGCCATCAAGTAAATATGGATACCAGCCGGAACTCTTTGAAAAAGACCTTGAGCGCCACGCGAAAGAGGCGGAGGCGTTATGGGCCGATTTCAAAGGCTGGATGATGGAGCGAAATGTTACACCGAACGAACTGCGGGGCCTGTTTCTGCGGCTGTGGGAAGAATTCTTGTAAGGCGAGAATAACTTTAGTTGAGAGGTGGTAAGTTGTGGCGGCTCGGCTGACGGACAGGCAGAAGAAAAAGATTATTGCAGACTACGTGCAGTTGGGCAGTTATAACGCAGTTGCAAAAAAACACAAGGTTGCAGATACTACTGTAAAACGAGTTGTGCTTTCAGACCCGGAAATACTGGAAAAAACGGAACAGAAAAAAAAGCAGAATACCAAGGATATTTTGGCGTACATGGAAGGCCAAAAGGCAGATGTTTGTGAGGTCTTAGACGTATGTTTGCGAGAGCTGAAAAAGCCTGAACGATACGAAAAAATACCGCCTCAACAGATAGCCACAACGATGGCTATTTTGATAGACAAATACACAGCTATAAGCGGAGGCCCGCAGGACGAGGTGGAAGAAGACGATTTAAGCCGTAGTCTTAGAGAAATGGCAAAGGAGTTAAAGAGTGATGAGTGAAAGCAGAGAGCACAAGCGACGCTATAATCGACGTCTGGAGTTTATCGCGGAATTTGAGAAATGGCTGGCCCAGGAACCGCCCATGCTGCCTCGTTTCTGGCGTTGGAAAAAGTGGCGAGATAGTCGTCCGATGTGGGATGATTAGTAAAAAACAAAAGAAAATCTTGGCGTTCAAATATTCTGATTACGACGCCCTTATATGCGATGGCGCCGTCCGTTCCGGCAAAACATCCCTTATGGTTGTATCATTTGTGGACTGGGCCATGCAAAATTTCAGTGGCCAGAGGTTCGGTATCTGCGGAAAAACTGTAAGCAGCGCAACCGAAAATATGGTTATTCCGTATATATCCAGGAGTTACGCCAAGAAACAATACACCATTCGCTGGCGGCGCTCACAGAAGATTTTGGAGGTGCGCCGAGGCCCCAGGGTAAATTACTTCGAGGTGTTTGGTGGGCGGGATGAGAGCAGCTTTGCCTTGATACAAGGCCGGACACTGGCGGGTGTGTTGTTGGACGAAGTGGTTTTGATGCCGGAAAGCTTTGTTAACCAAGCGTTAGCCAGATGCTCTGTAGATGGTGCCAAGATGTGGTTTTCATGCAATCCAGGCCATCCTATGCATTGGTTCAAGCAGGAGTGGATCGACCAGCGAGAGGAGCATAACGCGCTATACCTTCATTTTGAGATGACCGACAACCCCAGTCTTAGCCAAAATACGCTTGCCCGGTATCACTCGATGTATTCTGGCGTGTTTTATGACCGTTATGTTCGTGGGCTGTGGGTGGCTGCGGATGGCTTGGTATACCCCATGTTCCACAGCGACCGCCATATTATCAAGGGCACTCACCCGGAAACAGAAGGAGAATATTATATTTCCTCTGACTTCGGAATCCAGAACGCTACAGTGTTCCTTCTGTGGCGCAGGGAAAAGGGCACAAAACGCTGGATATGCCTTCGGGAGTATTACTACTCTGGGCGGGAAGAACGCCACCAAGTGACCGTCAGCGCCCTTGTGGATGGTTTGGATGGAATGCTTAACGGGATTATGCCAAAGCGCATTATCATAGACCCTTCTGCCGCCGCTCTAAAAGCAGAGCTACGTAAACGCGGTTATCATATGCAAGATGCAAATAACGACGTCCTAAACGGGATTTCGGATGTTTGTACATTGCTGGAAAAAGGCGAACTTGCGGTTATGGAAAACTGCAAAAACACAATCCAAGAGTTTGGCCTTTATTTGTGGGATTCCAATGCGGCGGATAATGGCATTGATGCACCGCTAAAAGAAAACGACCACTGTATGGATGCAGTACGTTATTTTGTAAAAACTATGTACCTTGTAAAAAAATCAGATTCGAGGTGATTTGCCATAAAAACATATCAGGATCTGGAGGCCTGTGGGACCGAAGAAAAAGATATTATTGCCTTTATTCTTTCGGCGATTGCAGACCACAAAAACAGCGTTCTTTACAAAATAGCGGTAGATGCTCAACTCTACTATAACGGAGAAAATCCTACCATCAACCGTTATGAAAAGATTCTGTATGATATGCAGGGAATTGCTCAAAAGGATATGTATAGCGCCAATCATAAGATAGCCAGCCGCTTTTTTGGTTTTGTTGTGGACCAGGAAGCAAGCTACCTGCTGGGAAACGGCGTTACCTTTGGTGATGAAAGCACCAAAGAAAAATTAGGTAAAGGTTTTGACAAAAACGTACAGAAAGCCGGGGAATTTGCTATGGTGGGCGGGGTGTCCTTTGGCTTTTGGAACCTGGACCATTTGGAAATATTTGCTATTACCGAGTTTGTGCCGCTCTACGATGAGGAAAACGGCGCATTAAGGGCGGGTATCCGTTTTTGGCAAATAGCAAGAGACAAACCTTTCCACTGTACCTTATACACCGAGGATGGATATATTGGGTACATCCAGCGCCTAGGGGAGGACATGACGGCCAGATCCCCAAAAAGGCCGTACAAGTTACACATCACAAGTAGCGAAGTAAGCGGTGACAAAATTTACGAGGGCGAAAATTACCCATCTTTTCCCATCGTCCCGCTAAAAAATAATCGACTCTGCAAATCGGAAATTTGTGGCCGGCAGAATACCATCGACGCTTTGGACCTGGCTTGCTCCAATATGATTAACAACGTGGATGAGGGAAACCTGATTTACTGGGCGCTGATTAACTGCGGGGGGATGGATTACGAGGACGCAGCAAAGTTTCTTCAGAGGGTACGAATGACAAAAGTAGCATTCGTTGAAGATGGGGGAGAAGGGGCTACGGCCACCCCACACGCTATAGAGGCCCCATATGCTGGCACACAGACAACCATCGATATGCTGGAGAAAAAGCTCTATCAGGACTTTCAGGCGTTTGATGCTTCCGCTGTCACCGCTGGAAGCCAAACGGCAACCGCCATCAAGGCCAGCTATGTCCCATTAGACCTGAAGTGTGACAAATTCGAGATGCAGGTCACAGAATTTGTCAACGGGATTCTGGAATTAGCCGGTATTGATGACGAGCCTACATACACCAGAAATAAAATCATTAGTGTTCAGGAAGAGGTTCAAACGGTATTGACGGCAGCAGAATACCTTGATGAAGAGTATATGACACGAAAACTCCTTACGCTTTTAGGAGACGCTGATATGGTGCAGGACGTGATGGACCGAAGGTCGTCAGAAGATCTGGAGCGGTTCGACGGGGAGACTGGAGAGGCCGAAGGTAATGACGCAACAACAGCGGAGGAAGCCCTTGACACCGCAGAGAGTGTCACCGGGAAAACGCTGAACGGCTCCCAAACGGCCAGTCTGATTACTGTCATCCGACAGCTTTCTACGGGAAGCATCACCGAAGGGCAGGCCGTGCGGATTCTGACAACCTCCATTGGTGTAACACGGGAGGAAGCGCTGGCGATTATAAGGGGTGAGGAATGATGGTCAATACACAAACCCTTAAAACAGAGAGCAAAAAACTTCGCGAGAAAGAGATTCTTGAAAATTTTAAAGTGCTGAGTGCTGATGGTCAGATTCAGCTTGTAATGTTTTCCAGGAAGCTAAAAAAACAAGAAAACGAAAAGGCTCAATTTGAAAAATTTATGTGCCTTGCCGGAATGTTGGACAAAAATGCAAAGCGGGAATTGGCTGAATATATGGAGGCGTTGGCGCAAGACCCAAGATATAGGAAAGAAGATTATGAAACGCAAGCCTGACCCTGCCCACCGCCGCACCGACCGGGAGCTTTCGGCCCTGGAAAAGCGCATTGCCGCCGAATACAAAAAAGCCGCTGATGACTTGAAGGCCAAAATCGACGCCTATTTTGACCGGTTCAAAGAGCGTGACGCAGAGCAGGCAGAACGCCTCCAGAAGGGCCTCATTACCAAGAAGGAGTACCAGCAGTGGCGGCTAGCCCAGATGGGCCGTGGGAAGCGTTTTGAAGCTCTCCGGGACCGCATTGCGGAGCGTATGACCAAAGCCAACGAGGTGGCGGCGGCGTATATCAATGACCGGACCCCTGGTATCTACTCCCTGAATCGCAACTATGCCGCCTATACCATCGAGCAGCAGGTGGGGCGTGATGTTGGCTTTGACCTGTGGGACGAGCAGACCGTCCGCCGCCTGCTGATGGAAGAACCGGACCTGATGCCCTACTACCCGCCGGAGCGCGCGGTGCGTCGTGGCTTTGACCTGGCCTATGGCAAACGGCAGATCACCAACCAGGTCACCAGCGGTATCCTTCAGGGGGAGAGCATCAAACACCTGGCAGACCGCCTCCAAAGCCATATTCCAACCATGAATCGTACCAGCGCTATCCGTGCGGCTAGAACGGCGGTTACAGGGGCGCAGAATGCAGGGAGACTGGACAGTTACCTTCGGGCGGAGGAAATGGGCATCCAGCTGAAGAAACAGTGGCTTGCAACATTGGATAACCGCACCCGCCATGCTCACGCTGTTTTGGATGGTCAAATCAGAGATATTAACGAGCCTTTTGAGGTGGACGGACATAAAATCATGTTTCCAGGGGATAACTCCGCACCCGGATACTTGGTCTATAACTGCCGCTGTACGCTGATTCCACACGACATCAAAGCCCCCAAATCCCCCAATCCGCTCCGCCGTGCTATTGATCCAGCGACTGGGAAAAGCATTATGATCCCAGACATGACCTATGCCCAATGGGAATCCTGGAAAAAGTCAGAAAACAGAACTGTGTGGGAAACTTACATGAAAAAGGGGAAAAACCGCTCCGCAGATCAAAAGCAGTTTGAAGCGTATCGGTCTGTTCTTGGCAAAAAGGTCCCCGGATCCTTTGAAAAATTCCAGGAGTTGAAGTATAATGATCCTGAAAAATGGGCGCAGCTGAAAACACTAAAACGGCAAACGGAGGTGGTCAAAAGCGCCCCCTGTGTCACCACACCGAAGAAATACACTGGTTATTTTTTGAAGCCAGGGGCAAAGCACGCCGATGACTTTTTCCGTATAGGGTATACTTCAGATGACCCCCTGCGGCTCCGCTATGACATGGCTCGACAGTTTGATGTGTCGAAAGCGGTTGAAATTAAGATATTAAACGGAGGGGCTAAAAAATTTAATATCTATATGGAGCTTGGAATTACAAAAAGGCGAAGGTTTTGTACGGGATGGATTCAGGACACGCCTGACAGCTTGCCAAGAATCGTTACCGGATTCAGGAAGGACAGTGGGAAAGAAAATGATCCATGAATATGACCGTGTAAGAATAAAAACATCCGGGGTTACAGGAATCGTTGTTGATATTCGCCACATCAACGGAACCTATTATCTCGTTGAGAGCGACAAAGACAACGAATTATTCGACTGCACCGAGGACGAACTGGAAAGGATCGGATGATTCCATGAACATCCGAATTGTAGACAACAGCGAAAAGGTCAAGGAGGAATTGCAAGCCGCCTGCCTGCGGGCGCTGGAAAGGTGCGGAATGGTGGCGGAAGGTCTTGCAAAGAAGCAAGTTCCAGTGGACACTGGCAATCTCCGAAACAGCATCACACATCAGGTGGAATCGGATGAGCCAGCGGTATACATCGGCAGCAACAGCGAATACGCCGCCTATGTTGAGCTTGGAACTGGAAAATACTACCCCGGAGGCAGACAAACGCCGTGGGTCTATCAGGATGCAAAAGGCAACTGGCACCTGACCCACGGCCAGAGAGCGAAACCTTACCTGAAGCCTGCGGTAGCGGACCATGTGGCGGAGTATCGAGGAATCATTGAACAGGAGCTGAAAGGAAAGTAGCATGGATGAAAAGACCGTCAGAGCCGCCGAGGCCATCCTTGCCAAAGGTGACCGGGTGGAACTGATACCCGTCAAGGGCGGCGTTCGGGTAGTTCGTGTGCGGCGGGAGGAAGTAGCCAAACCAAAAAGCAAAAATCCCCCGGCCCGCTGATCTTGCGGTGGACCGGGGGGTATATTTTATTTCAAACTTTGGTGTACAAACAAATCGGAAACATAATCCCCAAGCATATTGTTTACTATTTTTTCATCTGCAACGGACTTTATAGTTTCGGAATCAACAGTAAAGCTGACAACTTTAGCCTCGTCTCCGCTTGACATATCCGCAACGGCCCAATATTGGATTTCAGTGCAAGCATCAAAGCCGTGGTTTTTTATAAGGTCGCAAACATTAAAATAGTTTTGGCTAATTGTTAGCTTGTTGCTTGACTTCGGCGTTATTTTGGCCTTTACCACAAACACACCGTCTCCGCCAAAATTTACACTCTGTAATTCCCCAGAGAAAAGGTCTAAATTCCCTGTGTCGATGGGCCCTATATCAGTAGCAGAAAAACTGGATACATCCAGTACAAAACCATCTTCTTCCGGTTCAGGGTCGCTGCTGGATTCAATTTCGCTTTGGCTCTCCTCCCCTTTGCTACTGGAGCCGCTTGCGTCTGGAGATGAACCCGAGCACCCAACCGCAGAAACCACCAAAAACAACGCCAGCAATAACGCAACTACTTTTTTCCCCATCTTGAAGTCCTCCTGAATTTGTGTAGACTACTTACGCTTTTTTCTCTTTGGCTTTCCAAATAACCCGTTCCAAACAGCGGCCTGGGCCTTTCTCCTTCTTCCCGCTTTTGTTGTGGGAATACCAGTTGCCCTTGCAATTTTTCGTTTTGCACTAGAAATCCCAAGCGCCCGCTTCCAGCTAAATCCACCAAGTCCCATAATTATCTCCTAATTACTACGGTTTGCATCTCCCACACGGATCATATCCTAAAGAAATAGCTTCTTGTTTTGTGCCATAAAACTCTTCATAGTTTTGAGGAGCAATTTTTACAATAGAGGAGCAACGTGGATAGTGAAATTTCATAGTGCTTGTATTAAGTACATAATTTGCGTTTGTTTTCTGCTGTTCTTCATTATCATATGTGTTAAAATTGTCTGCATTTCCGGAACCTCCTCCGCGATTACTTGGTGGTGTATAAGACTGCGAAGAACTTTCCGGATCAGGTTTGTCTGCTGGTGGCGGCTCAGGTTTTGTACTACTTTCTTCTGGTGGCGTTACATATTCCAGCGCAGACGACGGCTCGGAAGCCTCAAAGTCAGACGAAGATAATTCAGAACTTACAGGAGAATCCGATGGCTCCTCTGGCAAAGAGGTTTTGGCAGGCTCTTCCGGGACAGACGATTCCGCAGCAGATGACGAGAATTCCGAGGCGGACGAAGATTCGCTATCAAAGCTTTCCTCTTCCTCTGGATCGTCTTCCTCAAAAATGAAACTGTTGGAAGATGGCGGCTCATAAGAGGCAGAAACCGAAGAGGGGGCAAACGCGTCCCTTTCTACAGGAGCGTCGGTAGAAACCCCGATTGCAGTCACAATTGCCCCCATCGCCAAAACAACAGCTGCTCCCACAACGGCGTTATTTAACCAGAAAGGCTTTTTCCCGCTTTCTTCCAACTCCCCAATTTCCGGACCAAGATTTTTAGTAGGTGTGGGTGGGGGCATATAGTCTTCTGGTCTTGTTGTCAGGCTTCTGCCAGTCAATATTGGTTTATCTGTGCCGTTCCGTTTGAATAAAGGCATAAACACCATCCTCCTTTTAACAACAAGATACCACATTATGATGATTTTGTCCACCAAAAAGGCAATAATGGCGTCGTAAAGATTATTAAATCACCTTGACATATGTATAAAATGGTGATATTATATATTTGAAAGGAGGTGATGGAAATGTCACCAAGACCTAAAGCCAACAGTGAAAGGACAAATGTATTTTTTTCTCCAGAGGTTATGAATAGGCTTAGAGCCTTAGCGGAGGAAAAAGGAACATCGGTAAGCGGCCTCATTAGAATGATTGTCCTTGAATACTTGGCGAAAACAAAATAAGGGCTTCGGCGACCCGCTAAAGTCACACCGAAGCCCAAGACACCGCACCCGAAGGTTTGGTAAATCTATTATACCAGACCTTCCGGGTGTATTCAAGGACACACGGGAGGTTTTTATATGAACGAAATTCAAGCGTTTAATTACCAAAGCAACGAAATCCGAACTGTGACGAGGAACGGAGAACCTTGGTTTGTACTAAAAGATGTGTGTATGGCGCTTGGACTTGCAAAGCCCAGCAATGTTGCAACACGCCTGGACGATGACGAAAGGGGGGCCTGTCTGATGGGCACCCCTTCCGGAGATCAAAATATGGTCATCATCAACGAATCCGGCCTTTACTCTGTTATCCTCCGCTCTGACAAACCGGAGGCAAAGCCCTTCCGGAAGTGGGTAACAAGCGAGGTTTTACCCAGCATCCGCAAAACCGGCGCATACAGCGCAAACCGGCCTCAGGAGCCGCAAAAGTCCGCCCTGGCGGAGGCCAAACTGAACAACAGCCGCGCCCGGCTTGCGTCCGTGTGGCTGAAACTGGCCCAAATTAACCCCGTACCGGAGTACCAACAGATTTGCGCCAGCTACGCCAGCGCCGCCCTTGCGGGCCGGGATGTCCTGCCCCTGCCGGAGGTCCGCGAAAAGACATATACCGCCGCCGAGGTGGGCCAGATGCTGGGCGGTGTCAGTGCAAACATGGTAGGCAGGCTGGCGAACCAGCACAGCCTTAAGGCCCCTGGGTATGGCATCCAGGTTTGGGACAAGTCCCCGCATAGCGCAAAGCAGGTGCCCGTCTGGCGGTACAACGACCGGGCCGTGGAGAAACTGAAAGAAATCTTGCAGAAGTGATGGAGGGTATGAAAATGAATAGAGACAACCGGAATTTTGAAGAAGTGGTTAAGGGCGTAGAGAGCGCCGAGAAGGACGTGGACAAGATGCTGGACGCAGCAAGGCTCCAGCGCCACGAGGGCCCCAGCACTCGGCTTACCGCCGAGCAGAAGATGGAACTGCTCATGATGCTTATGGGCTGTAGCACGTTTCTTGGCTTCGTGTGGCTGCTCTTCGGTATGGCGCGCTGAAAGGAGGATGTAAGATGTACAAAGAAACGAACAGGGCCATTGTTACCGCATCCATTTTTAGGCTGCTGAATCTGCTTACGGAAGAAAATCTCCACGACATTTACAATTTGCTTCTGCATATGGCGAAAAGGAGGGAAGCGGAATGAAATCTAAACCGGCATTTGCCATTCTGGAGCTGCTGGAAAAAATGGACGACGGAGAGGTCCGGTTGGTGTTGGCTTTTATCTGCGGAATGCTCCGCGGAAAAACTGAAAAATCTGATTAAATAGGGCCTTTTATTACCCATCATATTGTGGTATAATATAAGCAATAAATGAATATTGCGCCTCGCCCTAAGCGTTGGGCGAGAAGGTCCGAGCGTGGACAGCTATCGAGGATTCCTCGGTTGTTGTCTACGCTTTTTCTTTTGGTAAAATCCGCAAAGAACAGCGGATTTTATATAACGTTCGCCCCCGAAGAACCGGGGCCAAAGAAAAGGAGAACGAACATGGCACTGACAAGAAAATTTCTCAAGGCAATGGGCATTGAGGATGAGAAAATCGACCAGATTATCGAAGCCCATACCGAGACCGTAAGCGGCCTGAAGGACAGCCTGGACAAGGCGGAAGCTGCTGTGAAAGACCTTCCCGGCATCCAAAAGGAGCTGGAGACGGCGAAGGCTGACCTGGAGGCTGTAAAGAAAGACGGCTGGAAGGACAAGCACGACACCCTCAAGAAGGAATTTGAGGACTTCAAGAAGGCCCAGAGCACAAAGGAGGCCAAAGCGGCGAAGGAAACCGCTGTACGGGCCTACTACGAGAGCAAGGGTATCACCGGAAAGGCACTGGACATCGCCATGCGCGGCAGCGGCGCGGAGATCGAGAGCCTGGAGTTGGGCGAGGACGGCAAAATCAAAGATTTCGCTACTCTGGACGCGCTGGTGAAAGGTGATTTTTCCGGTCTGGTAAGTCAAACCCGCACTGAAGGGGCCAATACCGAGACACCACCCGCCGGTTCTGGCGGTGACAAGGGCGGATCTAATACCAGAGCTGCCCAACTATACGCAAAATATCACAGCGAACTCTTCGGAGAAGCAAAAAAGGAGTGACAAATTATGTCGTTTATCGGAAACACACAGAAAGGCCAGGCATATGCCCCAGGCTGGTTCCTGGCAAACAATGAGGACTGCACCCGCGAGACCCGGCAGATTGCCCAGACAGGCGCTACCACAGGCCCGAACGGGTCCAAGTATGTCAAGATGGGCACCGTCTATCCCTCCAATGACACCCAGGCGGAGGGCATCGTCTACGAGGATGTGGACGTAACCACCGGCGATATGCCCGGCAGCGTAGTGACTGCCGGAGAGGTCTACGAGGACCGACTGCCTGTCGCCCTGGCAGAGGCAGCAAAGACCGCCCTGACCGGAAAGGGATTTTCTTTCCGCACGTCCCCTTCTGTAACCCGGCCCTACTAAAGAAAGGAGAGAACACTATGCCTACTCCCTGGAAAGACAACATCCTGGGCTTTGTGCCCGAAGTGGACTGGCTGTCCATCGGTTTCAATCCCACCCGCCAGAACGACCCCATCGACACCCTGTTTGGCGACGACCGCACCGACAATTTGGTGGCCGCCTGGCAGTCGATCGCCGCGGAGTACCAGGTGCCCATGATGGCCCAGTTCCACGCTTTTGATACCGAAGCCCAGACCACCTTCCGCGAACCTATTGATACCCGCAACATCGAAAAGGGCCTTATCAAGGTCAAGATTAACCAGTCCGAGCGGATGCGGGCGCTGCTGCGCTCCGGTGTCCGGGAGGATGCCCTGTATGATTACGTCATCCGGGACGGTGTGCGGTTGGCAGAGCAGGTGTTTACCCGCTCTAAAGTCGCCAAGAACGAACTGATGGCAACCGGCAAGGTGACCATCAAGGAAAACAATCTGGACCTCACCGTGGACTACGGCGTGCCGGAGGACCAGACCGGCTTCGAGTTAGACCTTTCCCCGGACGTGGACATCCCCGCCCAAATCCAGGCCATTATCAACAAGGCCGTAGAGAAGGGCGTCACCCTCACCGGGCTTCTGACCAGCAAACAGAATCTTACCAAGATGCGGAACAACGCCTCTCTCCAGAAAACCATCAACGGCAGCATCGGGGCCGGGGCGCTTATCCGTCGAGCTGCGCTGGATGCCTACCTGGAGGACGAGTTTGGGATTGGGCGCATTATCATCAACGACCTGACCTACGGTGCGGAACATAAGATTGGAACGGACGGGCGTCCCTCCGTTATTACCAAACGATATTTCCCCACAAACGCTGTTTCCTTCTTCTCCACTAACCCGGCAGGCCGTATGGGTGTAGGCCTGTGGGGAGACCCCCCGGAGGCTACCGCGGGCAATCAGTCCACCGGCGGCAACAGCCCGGAGCGTCCGTATGTGTACATCGACCAGTGGGCCGAATATGACCCCAAGGTGCTATGGACTAAAGCCAGTGGCCTGTTTATGCCTGTCCTGTATAATCCCTCCAGCTTGTGGATTGCCACCGTGAAGGAGCAGACCAGCAGCCGAAGCGGCGGCGAATCTTCCGGGCAGTCCGAAACATCCGAAAGGCAGAAATCCGCCGGCAAGTAAATAAAGGAGGCAGCGTGATGCTTGAACAGGTATTATCCCATCTGCACAACTGGTTCCAGCGGGAGATTCTCCCTGGAACCTACACCATCCAGGATGGGTGCATTGCGCTGCCTTTCCTCCGACCTGGACAGTATTTCCGTATCTGCGGCAGTGTGTTTAATGACGGGCTGCATAGATACGGCCCGGATATGCCGATGATGGAGGACGAGACTTTCACGGGCACTGTCTGGGCGTTGGCCATTCCCCAGCAGGTGATAGACCTGGCCGGGGAGATTACCGCCTGGCAGGAAAAGTACAAGGACACCGTAGAAAGCCCTTACACCAGCGAAAGCTTCGGCGGCTACGCCTACTCAAAGGCCAGCGGCGCGGGGGATTCTACCGGCTCCGGCGGCTGGCAGGCGGCGTTTCGGGTGCAGCTGAACCCATGGAGAAAGTTGAGGGAGATTTGATGAGCCTTTTGGATGCGTTTTACAAGAAATACACAATCATGAACCAATCCACCGTGGACGACCCGGAAGGCGGCTGGGTAACTGGCTGGACGCCGGGAGCAACCATCGAAATGGCTTTGGACGATCCAACACAGACCCAAAAAATGATTGCCCAAGCCCAGAAAATAGAGGTCATTCAGAATGCCCTCTTTCCTGTTGGCACGCCGGTGAAGTTGGGAACCTATCTGCGGCGGGTGGACGATGAGACGGCGGTCTATCTGGTCCAGTCGAAGCCTGTTTCTGCGCCTGGTCCTGCCGGAATCCAGGTCATGAAAGCGGATGTCATTGAGACGAGGCTGCCCACATGAAAATCAATATTTTGGGCGCTGATTACACCATTACGCACAGCCATCGCCCCAGCGACCCGCGCATGGATGGCTCGGACGGTTTCTGCGACGAAACCACAAAGGAAATCGTTGTGGAAACCTACGAGGGCGATGACGGGAAACCTGGCGTAAAGGCGGTATTGGACATCATACGCAAGAAAATCTTACGCCATGAGATTATCCATGCCTTTGCATTTGAGAGTGGCATTGCTGAAAACAGCCCGTGGGCGCAGAACGAGGAAATGATTGACTGGTTCGCTATCCAAGGCCCGAAAATCTGGAAAGCGTGGGAGGAGGCGGGGGCACTGTGACCAAAGAAGCGGCCCTCAAGCAGTTTTTCAGCGGCTTTGGCATCGCGGCCTACCCCTCCACCGCCGTCCCAAACGACGTGGTTTTCCCCTACCTGACCTACGAGGTCATTATCTCCGCATTTGAGGAAGGGCCGGTAGGTCTGACCGTCAATCTGTGGTATTTCACCACCCAGGAGAGCCTTCCCAATACAAAAGCACGGGAGCTGTCCGAGGCTATCGGCAGAGGCGGAAAATTTCTCCCTTGCGATGGAGGGTATATTTGGCTGAAGCGTGGTTCTCCGTGGTGCCAGAGCCTTACCGACGAAACATCGCCCAATATAAAGCGGCGATATATCAACGTAATCGCAGAATATCTAACAGCAAACTAAGAAAGGAAGTGCAATATGGGCGCATACACCCGCATTCCAGCGGACACCTTTGAGCAAATCCAAACCGATGCTGGTGTCCTGCTTTACAATTTTGACCCTGCCACTCCAGAGGCTGTAAAGGACGAGGACATCATCTGTCCCACCACCGGCGGCGTTACCATCCGATGTGTACCCACAACGTCTGATATGGGGGAAGATGTGGACAACTGCCCGGCTAACTTGCTGGAGCTGAAAAAAATTGACAGTTGGGACTGCGGCCTGGAATTCACCAGCCTGGGCACCTCGCCTCAGTCCATTCGTCTGGCCCTGGGCGCTGCCGATATCGACACGAACGACCCCACCCACATTGTTCCCAGAAAGGTACTGAAAGTGGCCGATGCCCAGGACATCTGGTGGGTGGGAGACCGGGCCGATGGTGGCTGGGTTGCCGCCGTGGTGCGAAATGCGCTTTCTACCGGCGGATTCAGCCTGAAGACCAGCAAAAACGGCAAGGGCAATACCTCGGTGAACTTGACTGGCCATGTAACGGTGGCTACACAGGACCAAGTGCCCATGGAGTTTTACAGTTCCGCCCCGGCAGCGCCCGATACGGATGGAAAAGAGGAAGGAGATGTGACCGATGAAATTATCTGAACTGAACACCGATCAGGCCCTGGACGCCCTGTGCGAGATGACCCCTTACATTTCCAACATCGTGGCGGATGAGGCGGTTGTCAATGCTGTGGGAAAGCTGGTTGACAACAGCCAACCCCTCAACGTCATAGGCAAGACCCTGCTGGTTGCCGACCGCATGACAGAGGCGGTCCCGCTGCTGCTGAAAACCCACCGGCCCGATGTGTATGGCATCTTGTCTGTGGTCAACGGCAAAACCACAAAGGAGATTGCCGCTCAACCGCTAATGGAGACCATGCGCCAAGTTTCCGAACTGTTTCGAGACGAGGACCTTCTCACTTTTTTCAAATCGTCCGCGCAGCAGGACCAGAGCATACCCTCTGCGCCCTCTGCGCCCTCCCCCGCCTCCGAGTAGGGGCCATCCTTGCGGCGCTCCCTGCCGCCCTCCGCAGAAACATCGAGCAGCAGTCTTTCCAGATATACATTACCGACGCTTTCAAGGCCATTACGGAGAACACAGCAGCCTCCGCCGAATTTGTTTCGGGTGGGAAGTGTGGCATGGTCATGTCCCGCCGTTGGGCGGACCTGAACAAACCAGAACCTCTGGAGGACACCCGCACCCCGGAGGAAGTAACAGAGCATATGCTTTCCCTGCTGCGGGGTGAAAAATAATAGTGTTCCCGCCTCTAAGCGGCGAAGCGGGAGGGCCCATCGTGGCCATTTTCACATAAGGAGGTAGTCACGTGGATGTTTTCTCCCTGTTTGCAAAAATTTCGCTGGACACCAGTGAGTACGATCGTGGACTAGAAGAAGCCAGCGGAAAAACCCACAGCTTTGGGGGCAAACTAAAGGCAGGTCTTGCCACTGCTGCAAAGGCGGGGGCGGTCGCTCTAGGCGCAGCCACAACGGCTGTAGGGCTTTTTGCCAAATCTTCCATTGATGCCGGAATGTCTTTTGATGCTGGAATGTCCAAAGTGGGGGCAATCAGCGGGGCTGCTTCTGGTGACCTGGAACGCCTCCGAGACAAGGCCCTAGAAATGGGTTCTTCCACCAAATTCAGCGCTACTGAAGCCGCAGACGCCATGAACTACATGGCTATGGCGGGATGGAAAACGGAAGATATGCTGGGCGGTATAGAAGGCATTATGCACTTGGCGGCTGCTTCCGGTGAGGACTTAGCTACAACTTCGGACATTGTGACAGATGCTTTGACGGCTTTTGGACTATCTGCATCCGACAGTGGACATTTTGCTGATATTCTAGCGGTAGCTTCTAGCAACGCCAATACCAACGTCGGCATGATGGGCGAGACCTTTAAATATGTAGCCCCTCTAGCGGGTGCGTTAGGATATTCTGCCGATGACACGGCCCTGGCTATTGGCTTAATGGCTAATGCAGGCGTAAAAGCCTCTCAGGCCGGTACTGCTTTACGCTCTATCTTTACCCGCCTTTCTACCGATGCCGGAGCAAGTTCCAAAAGCCTGGGCGCGTTGGGGACCCTCACACAAGAATTGGGGGTAGAGTTTTACAACGCGGACGGCAGCACCAGGGAATTTGTCGATGTACTGATGGACGCAAGAGGAGCTTGGCAGGGCCTCTCGGAAGAACAACAGGTCAACTACGCTACTACCATAGCCGGTCAGGAAGCTATGTCTGGCTGGCTGGCAATGATGAATGCCGCCCCTGGAGATGTTGAAAAACTGACATCCGCCATAGAAAACGCAGACGGAGCTGCTGCCGATATGGCAGGGATGATGACAAACAACCTTTCCGGAGACCTTACCATTTTTAGGTCTGCGTTAGAAGGGTTGCAAATATCTATATCCGACAAACTTTCACCCTCTCTTAGAGATGCAACGCAATTCGCTACTGGGCTTGTAACTGCTGCGAATGATTTTATACAGTCTGGCGGTGTAGAGAAAGCAATTCAGTGGTTCAAAGACCTTTCTCCAGTTATTGCCACAGCTACCAATGCGTTTATTGCATTTAAGGCCGGAATGGCTATTCAAGGAGCAGTACAGGGATTACAAAATGCCAAGGTCGCTATATCTTTGCTTTCCTTAGAAATTGGAAATGCAAATCTTGTACAAGCTGCACTCAATGGAACCATGACGATTGGGGAAACAGTCGTTGCACTTCTTACTGGAAAAATGAGTTTAGCGGCATTAGCACAAGGAGCGATGACAAAGGCGCAGGCTGCGCTAAACGCAGTTTTAAGCGCAAATCCTATTGGAATTGTGATAACCCTTATTGGCCTTTTGATTGGTGCTTTTGTTACACTGTACACTACAAACGAGGATTTCCGAAACAAAGTAAATGAAGTTTGGAATACGGTAAAAACAACTATTTCCGGAGTGGTAAACGCTATTGTCGGATTCTTTACAATGACAGTCCCAAATGGAATCCGCGGTCTAATTACCGCCTTTGAGAATATGTGGAGGTCTATTACTACCACGGTTGGAAACATTAAAACCACAATTATAAATGGTATTAGTGTTGCTGTTGATTGGATTAAAAGTTTGCCCAGTCAAGCATTAAACTGGGGCAAAGATATGATCTCCGGTTTTGTGGATGGAATTAAGTCAAAAGCAAGCTCCATGGTGGACGCCGTAAAAAACGTGGGCAAGGGGATACGCTCGAACCTCCACTTCTCCCGCCCGGACGAGGGACCTCTGCGGGATTACGAGACCTGGATGCCGGACTTTATGAAGGGCCTGGCAAGCGGCATCCGCTCCAACACCTGGCGGGTGGAGGACGCCCTGGGCAGCCTCACCAGCCAGATGCAGATGGATATGTCTGCGCCATTTTCTGCAAGCATTACAGCAAACGGCCAAATCGGTGGCGAATTTGCCTCTCTGCGTTCCGGTACGACCTATGGCGACATCCATATTGCCATAAACGGGGCACAATACAGCAGCGAGCAAAGCCTCGCCAGGGCGATAGCCCAGGAGCTTCAGTTTATGACACAAAGGGGGAATGCGTTTGCGCCAGCATGATCTTTTTTGGCTGGATGATATCTGCTGCGAGGATGTGGGGCTCCGGCTCCAGGGGCCGGTGAGCTTTTCCTCCCCTCAGGCAAAGGTGGATACCTTGTCGGTTCCGGGGCGCAATGGGGACATCCATTTCTTCGATGGCTCCTACGCCAATATCTCCGGCTCTGCCCGCTGCTTCGCCCTTGCCCAGGAGCGGGTCGACCTGGCGCTTTCCACCATTGTGGGGTGGTGCCTGGCCGCCCCCGGATACCACCGGCTGTCTGTATCCGATGAACCGGACTTCTACCGCCTGGCTCGGATAAGCACCGGTCCCAAAACAGAGATTCGGATGCGGGTTTTGGCCCCCTTTGAGCTGACCTTCGACTGCAAGCCCCAGCGCTTTTCCAGGCTTGGCGAATGGCCCGTTCTCTACAAGGCCCCTGGCAGGCTCCGCAACCCTTATATGTTTGCATCCGAGCCTCTCGTTAAAATAACCGGCAGCGGCCCCGGAACGGTGCAGATTGGCGCCTACCCAGTGAAGATATTGGAACTGGACGGCCACATCATGCTGGACAGCCGGACACAAAACGCATATCGGGGGACAGAAAATAAAAATACCGCCATCCAGGCGGCGGAGTTTCCCCGTTTAGCTCCAGGGGAGAACGAAATTGCGTGGAGCGGCGGGGTGGAATCGGTGGAGATTACCCCCCACTGGTGGACACTGTGAAAGGAGCGCAAAAATGAAGCCTGTTTTATACCCCTCCCAGGAGACCGCCTTTGGCTCCAACGGCCTGGGCGTCCTCACCGATGCCGCCTCCTGCGTGATCATAGAGGAGCGAAACGGGGCCTTTGAGCTGGAGATGACCTATCCTGTTTCCGGCATCCACTATAAGGAAATCGCCCCCCGGTGCATCATCCTGGCAAAGCCTAACCCGGTGGATGACCCGCAGCCATTCCGGGTGTACCGCACCACCAAGCCGATGGGCGGTTTGGTGACGATCTACGGCGAGCACATCAGCTATGACCTGGCGGGGGTGCCGGCATCGCCCTTTGCTGCGGAATCGGCTCCGGACGCCATGGAAAAGCTAAAAAGCTCTTCCGCCATCCCCACCCCATTTTCCTTTTGGACCGATAAGGACACCGCAGGCACTATGGGGATTACTGCCCCGGTGGCCCTCCGGTCCCTTCTGGGAGGGCGAGAAGGCAGCGTTTTAGACGTTTACGGCGGAGAGTACAAATTCGACCGTTACACCGTCCGCCTGTACAACCAAAGGGGACAGAACCGGGGAGCGTCCATCCGGTACGGAAAGAACCTCACCGACCTCACCCAGGACGAGAACATCGCCGGGGTGTACACGGGGGTATACCCCTACTGGAGCAGCATGGAGGGGGCGCTGGTGCAGCTCCCGGAAAAAATACTGCTGGCCCCCGGAAACTACGACTTTACCCGGATTATGACCCTGGACCTCTCATCCGAATTTCAGGAACCACCTACCGAGGACCAGCTCCGGGTCCGGGCGGAGGCCTACATAAAAGCCAACCATATTGGGGTGCCAAAGGTGAGCTTGACGGTAAGTTTTGTCCCCCTGGAGCAGACCGAGGAGTATAAGGATATCGGGCTGCTGGAGCGGGTGGAGCTTTGCGATACTGTGAATGTGGAGTTTCCGTCCCTGGGAGTATCTGCAACCGCTAAATGTGTCCGGACAGTCTACGATGCCTTGCTGGACCGCTACAAATCGGTGGAGCTGGGGGACGCCAGAACCAATATTGCGGACACCATCGCCGCCCAGCAGCAGAAAATTGAACAGGCTCCGGACAAAACCTTTGTACAGCAGGCGGTGGATTCTGCCACCGGACAGATTACCGGCAACAAGGGCGGATACGTGGTCCTTCATTCCTCCACCGGCAGCAAGGAGCCGGATGAAATCCTCATCATGGATACCCCGGATATCAAGACCGCCGTCAAGGTGTGGAGATGGAACAAGGCGGGACTGGGGTACTCCTCCCATGGGTACAACGGGCCCTATGGCCTGGCGATGACCCAAGATGGGTCCATTGTGGCGGATTTTATCACGGCGGGAACATTGAATGCGGCGTTGGCGAAAGTGATTAACCTTGACGCTTCCAATATTAACACTGGAAGTTTGAATGCCAGCCTGATAAAAACAGGTGTTTTAGATGCGGCACTTGCAAAAATCATCAATATTGACGCTTCCAGTATTAACACCGGAAGTTTAAATGCAGAACGGATAAAAAGTGGAAGAATAGTCAGCGTAAATGGAATAACAGAAATGGACTTGGACGATGGCAAAATATACATCAAACAAAAAGTAGGAAATGGCGTTTTGATATTATCCGAATCTGGTCTTGAATTAAAAGAAGGAGGCACAACGAAGGTAAGTATCAATCTTAATTCGGGACAAGGAGGAAAAATCACGTCAGATGTAAGAACGGATAATCTCAATTTAGATTATCTAAAGTCTGACTTTGTGATGGTAAATAACTTGCAGGTGCGTGAGTGGTTTCGTGTGAATGGAGAGTTTGAAGCAAATTCCATTGAAACTTCGACTATAAACACCGAAACACTTCGAGTAGACGGTCTCGATTTTTCTCCCGAAACCATAACGGACAGAAATGGGGAGAGGTGGACAGTCCTGGCGATAGCGGCAAATTAAAGGAGGACACCGATGGAAAACTACCAAATTGAGCAGCGCATCAAAATTGATTTTGCTTATTCCGGCGTGCCGCCCAGAGTATACGCCAAACAGTATGACAACAATATGCGGGTAGTGGCGGTGGACCTGTACAATAACGGCGTCCCCTATATTCTGCCGGCAGGGTATTCCGTGAATATTCGCATGGAGAAATTGGACGGCCACCACGTTTACAACCCTGCGCTGTTCGGTACTGGCAATACGGTTTTTGCCATCCTCACCCAGCAAATGCTGACACATCCAGGGGAGATGATGGCAGAAATGGAAGTGGTACAGGCGGAAAATGTGCTTAAAACAGCAACGTTTATGGTTGTTTGTGCTCCCTCCATGATTCCGCCTGGGGAGATTGAAAGCACCGATGAATATAAAACGCTTCAGGAGCTCTCTGCACAGGCGCTTGCGGCAGCGAAGTCCGCAGAGGAAAGCGCCAGGGAGGCCGAGGTCAGCCAGTCCGCCGCAGCAGAGAGCGCAGAGACAGCATCCTCCGCCGCCACCACTGCGGCGGAAAACAGCGAGAGCGCCCAGGCGGCGGCTCTCCAGGCGGCAGCCAGCGCTGCGGCCGCAGCGGAAAGCGCAGAACAGGCCGCGCAAATGGCCGTTGGAGCAAAGGGCTGGTATGCAGACTCGGAATCTCTCCAAGCAGCGTATCCCGCCGGTCAAAACGGCTGGTGGGCTATTGTGGGCACCACCGACACCATATGGACCTGGGACAGCGATACAGAGGCCTGGACGGACAGCGGGGACAAGACAGACCTCTCCGAATACCCCGCCTGGGCCGACCTTGCCGGGAAGCTCCTGGTGCCCTGCAACTGCATCTACGAGGACGGC
>OFFE01000315.1_pt1 | contig 42636 bp, 35 predicted proteins | sample 1521371 | NCBI WGS metagenome assembly OFFE01 (sample SAMEA3504131, study PRJEB24116) | mouse gut metagenome | biome: mouse gut; feature: mouse-associated habitat; material: faeces | place: Denmark | collected 2011 | reverse complement strand
GGGTTACAGAAGTAACCTTAGAGATCTTGAACTATAAAGGAGTACATCATGGCACGTTACATGGTTTCTTGCGAAAAAAGAAAAAAATCAACTTCATCCATAGGAAAATGGAATGAAATGATTACAGCATCTTCTGTAAGCGAAGCTCGTTCTATTGCCAGAGAGAAAGCAAAATTAAAATTTCCTGATTATATCATTGCAATAGGAACTGCAAAAAAAGTTGCATAACATTGCCAACGACTGTTTGTATGATTATGTGGAGAGTAAGAAATATGTCAGCTTACTGTGCTTATTGCGGGAAAAAATTCTGTGATGCGAAGGCCCTTCTGAATCCAGCAGAACGTTGCATTTGTTCTCCTTTTGGTTTTGCGAAAGGGCCTCATAAGCTGTATGAAGGCGAAGAAAAACTGGTATATACCTGTAAGTTCTGTGGTAACACATTCCCTTCCCTACTTCAGATGCTTTCACCTGCACTGCGCTGTATAAATTCTCCAAACGGCTTTGCCAAAGGTCCTCATAGTCCTTCGCTATAATAGAAAATAGGAGAGGTTATCATGCTTACAACTACTGAAATAATTTTTGATGCTAACTGTCTTGCTGCACTTCTGGATGAATTCAATAAATGGTATGGCAAGGAATGTTTCTACATATATGAATCAATTCATCATAAAAAACTGAAAAGTGCATACAACAACTATGTTCCGCAGAATGAACCCATTATTGGACTAATGGACAATACGATGTTTGGTTCTGCATCAGAAGGTTGTGCAATTTGCAAAAAAGGTATTTTCTGGAAAGAAGGTAAAACTGTAGCTCACATTCTTTGGAGTGAACTTCCGACTCATCGTCCTTGCTGGCATAAAACTAATAAAGATAGAATAATGTTTGCAGCTTATCCAACAACTCTACTTATAAATGAAGGAAAAGCTGAAAAGGCACTTCTTCTTTTTACAACTCTTTATGAGTATGCGGTAAAACTGTGCTCGGAAGAATACACTTCCGTTGACAGAGAAACTCTTATCCAGTCTTTTCAAGAGTATGCCGGTTATGGTCATTTAGCCCTTGAAGAGAGTCAACTACCATCCGCTTCAAATCAGGTGACATCGGTTACACCATCTGATGATACAGCCCAGCGGTTCATTAGAATCCTGGCTAAGTTGGATGGCTATGCAATCATATTAGTAGTATTACTGCGTAAGAATATTCCAGCAAAAGCTCTAGATTTACTTAAAAAAATCCCTTCCTTTAGCCCTTTCGCTTGGGTAGGAGGCCTTTTAATTGGACAAGCTGTAAATTGGCTCAATGTCCAAATTAACGAAGTTGGCGAACCCTACATGATGGAGCACCTCGTTGCACAGTGGAAGATCAATGGTGTTGAGCATTCAAAGCTTGTGTCGCAGCTAGAAAAAATACCAGAAGAGCTTTTCAATGCCGAAGTAAAGGAAGAGGCTCTTCAGCTTCTAGATAAATACTTCATTAATGTTGTTCAAAATGAAAAAGAATGAGATCGCGAGGAGGTTAGGTTGTAGCCGTTTTACAATATACAAGTGTTTTGCCGCTTGATTTTCCTGATCAAATAGATGAGCATTCTTCCCGTTACCTCTCAGGCACTTTGCGCTTCCTTTCTTCGAGCAAGAAGAAAACGCAAAGTGCCGGTTTTTATATTTTCACTTTGACGGAAATTTGGCTGTGCGCTACATGCAGCACGTGGAGGAATAACGTCATGTATGCAACATCGCTCAGATTACCTGACGACATCGGCAAAAGACTGGATACTCTGGCAAAGAAAACGGGAAGAACAAAATCCTATTATATCCTTGAAGCCATCAAGGAACATCTTGATGATCTGGAGGACATTTATCTGGCCGAGCAAGTCATCCAACGGATCAGGAGAGGAGAAGAAAAGGTCTACACATCGGAAGAAGTGGAGAAAATGCTTGAAATGTTTGCGCTCTGGAGAGCGTAGGCAATCTGCACGCCGAAAAATCCGAAGCTCAAATTCCAGAGCTTCCAGAACCCGAGGTCGGGTTTGGCTTTTAAATGGCTCATAAAAAATAGAATCACTGCCTGTTCTCTTTCAGGCCTATGTTTGTAAGTATGATATTGAAAAATGGTATGTTCGGGAGGGGAGGGAGAATGAGAATGAGTGTGTCGGCAGGATGTCAGTCAACAAGAGAGTACATCCATGCTATTTCCTGAGCCCAGATATCTGTATCGGGGGTTTCGAGTATCAATGGTATGGAGTCCATCCGTGGATCGTTCATCAGCATTTTGAAAAAGTCGGCTCCTATCATGCCTTTGCCGAGAGATTCATGGCGGTCCACCTTTGAGCCAAGACCTTTCTTGGTGTCGTTGATGTGCATGGCACTAAGATATTCCCAGCCGATCAGGTCGCCGAACTCATCCCATGCGGCTTTGTAGCCCTCGGGGGTTGCGAGATCGTAACCGGCGGCGAACGCATGGCAGGTGTCGATGCAGACTCCAACGCGTTTTTTGTCTTCAACGCCATCGATTATACGGCGTATCTGGTCAAAAGAGAATCCGAGATTTGATCCTTGTCCGGCAGTGTTTTCGATCACGGCTTTAACACCTGATGTCTTGTCAAGGGAAATGTTGATCGATTCTGCTATCCTGTCAAGGCAATCGTTGATTTCGATTTTCTTCAGGTGGCTGCCCGGATGAAAGTTAAGCATAGTCAGCCCCAATTGTTCGCAACGTTGCAGTTCGTCAAGAAATGCCTTGCGTGATTTTTCGAGTCCTTCCGGATCAGGCGAACCGAGATTGATCAGATAGCTGTCGTGAGGCAGAATGCGTTCCGGTGTGTATCCCAGACGTTCGCAATTAGCCTTGAACGCGATTGCTTCCGCTTCCGGAATGGCCGATGAAAACCAACGCGACGGATTTCTGGTGAACAAGGCGAATGCTTTTGCCCCGATCTCCGCAGCGTTTACCGGAGCTTGGCTTACTCCTTTGGATGCTGATACATGTGCTCCTACAAATTTCATTTTCGTCTTTCTTTACGCAAATTAATGAATCACATTGCAAATCTAACAATAATAATCGACTTTGTCATAACGCAGGAACAAAAAAAATATGGTTTTTCGCCATGATCAATTAAAAGTAATTATCTTTGCAAGTAAATATCACATAAAACACAGACACCAATGCTGATTATTGGAATAGCAGGCGGTACTGGTTCAGGCAAAACCACCGTCGTCAATAAAATCATAAAAAGTCTGCCGGCCGGCGAGGTTGCCGTTTTGCCGCAGGATTCATATTATAAGGATTCAAGCCATATACCGCCGGAGGATCGCAGTAAGATCAATTTTGATGAGCCGGCGGCTATCGAGTGGTCGCTTCTTGTTGATCAGCTCGCACAGCTCAAGGAAGGAAAGAATATCGAGATGCCGACATATTCCTATCTCACATGTACCCGGCAGGAGGCAACGGTCACTGTGGAACCGCGCGATGTGGTGATCGTAGAGGGTATTCTTGTGCTCAATGATCCCGTGTTGCGCAATATGATGGATGTAAAGGTATTCGTCGATGCGGATGCGGACGACAGACTGATCCGTGTGATTGCACGTGACTGTGTGGAGCGTGGCCGAACACCGATGGCTGTGATCAACCGCTATCAGGATGTCCTGAAACCGATGCATTCAATGTATATCGAGCCGTCCAAGCGTTTTGCCGATCTGATTGTGCCTCAGGGAGGAAACAATATCGTTGCCATCAATCTGCTGACAGACTATATCGAGGCACGTTTGCGCAAGGCTAATCGCGAACATCAACTCTGATTACGTAGGAAATGGAAGAAGATTTGGATAAGGTGACTGAGAGTGTGGAAGCGGATCATAAAATGGTGCTCCGCACGGATAATCTCGTGAAAAAATATGGTCAGCGAACGGTTGTCAACCATGTCTCCATAGATGTCACGCAGGGAGAGATTGTAGGTCTTCTTGGCCCTAATGGCGCAGGTAAGACCACGACGTTCTATATGACTGTGGGGCTGATAACGCCGAATGAAGGTCAGATTTACCTTGACGACCAAAATATAACGAAATTTCCTGTATATAAACGTGCCCACCTGGGAATCGGCTATCTTGCACAGGAGGCTTCCGTGTTCCGCAAGATGACTGTGGAGGATAATATCAAGTCTGTGTTGGAGATGACCGGTACTTCAAAAGAGTATCAGCGTGAAAAATTGGAGACACTACTTGAGGAATTTAATCTCGTAGACCGAAGGAAGAACTATGGCGACAGGCTTTCAGGTGGCGAACGTCGCCGTACGGAGATAGCCCGTTGTCTTGCAATCAGCCCCAAGTTTATAATGCTCGACGAACCTTTTGCTGGCGTCGATCCTATAGCGGTTGAAGATATACAAAGTGTTGTGTATAAGCTTAAAGAGAAGAATATAGGGATTCTTATAACTGACCATAATGCCAATGAAACACTGAATATTACAGACCGTGCATATCTGCTGTTCGATGGCAAGATATTGTTTCAGGGAACATCCGAACAGCTTGCTGAAAATCCTATCGTAAGGGAGAAATATCTCGGACGTGGATTTATGTTCAACAGAAAGAAATTTAACTCGTAGTTTTTCAGGTTAATAAATAAAAGCTATATTTGCAACACCATTATAATAAGACTTTAATCATTATTTGATATCATGACAGAAAAGAAAAAAGAACTGCTGTTTGACCAGTTCCCTCCCGTTTCTACAGAAGAATGGAAGGCAAAAGTGGAAGCCGACTTGAAAGGGGCTCCTTTTGACAAGAAATTGGTATGGCGAACCAACGAGGGCTTCAACGTACAGCCAATGTACCGCGCCGAGGATATCGCCGATCTTAAAACAACTGATTCGCTCCCTGGTGAGTATCCATTTGTCCGCGGAACACGTACAGACAATGATTGGCTGACACGTCAGGAAATTATTGCCGGATCTGCAAAGGAAGCAAATGAAAAGGCGCTTGATGTATTGACTAAGGGTGTCAACTCTCTTGGTTTTAAAATCAAGGACGCTACTCCCGAAGAATTATCAACCCTTCTCAATGGCATTGATGTTGAGAAAGTCGAACTTAACTTCTCATGCTGTGTGAAGAAAGCGCTTCTGTTTGCTTCGGTACTCGTGGATTATCTGAAAGCAAACGGACTTGAGGCTAAATTCCGTGGCTCGATTGATTTCAACCCCTACAAGAGAGCATTGAAACATGGCGTTGAATTCCCGGGCGATGTTTGTGCGCTCGCAGTGAAGATGCTTGATGCTGTCAAGGATGTGCCCGGATTGAAAGTTCTGTCGGTTAATTCCGATATGCTGTCAAATGCCGGTGCTTATATATTCCAGGAATTAGGCTATGCTCTTGCATGGGGCGCTTCGTGGCTCACCATGTTGACCGATGCCGGTGTCGATGCAGCGGTTGTTGCATCCCGTATAAAATTCAATATGGGTATCTCAAGCAACTATTTCATGGAGCTTGCCAAATTCCGTGCGGCACGCATGCTTTGGGCTCAGATCGTAAAACAATATGGCGTGGCTGAGGATCTCTGCAAGATGGCTGTTCATGCATCCACTTCTCGTTATAACCAGACCATCTATGATGCGCATGTCAACCTGCTCCGTAGCCAGACTGAGACAATGTCGGCTGCATTGGCCGGTGTTGATTCGATCACAACCGTTCCGTTTGATACTCCCTATCAGACACCTGACGATTTCTCTGAGCGTATTGCACGCAACCAGCAGTTCCTTCTCAAGGAGGAAAGCCACCTTGACAAAGTTGTCGATCCTGCCGGTGGTTCCTACTATGTTGAGACCTTGACCGTCTCGATAGCCAATGAGGCATGGAAGCTCTTTATCGAGGTGGAGGAAAACGGTGGCTTCTTCGCACAGGTTACTAATGGCGATGTGCAGAAAGCGATCCGTGAGACATCGGAAAAACGTCACACAGATGTTGCCCGTCGTAAAGAAATTCTTCTTGGCACGAACCAATATCCGAATATCAATGAAATGGCTGCCGGTAAGATTAAGAATTCAGAAGGATGTGGTTGTGGTTGCGGCATGGAAGAAAATGCCGGTGCCGGACTTCCTGTCAGCCGTGCGGCAAGTGATTTTGAGGCGCTCCGTCTGGCGACAGAGGCTGCTTCCAACCGTCCCAAAGTGTTCATGCTGACAATCGGCAATCTCGCTATGCGTCTTGCTCGTGCTCAGTTCTCAACCAACTTCTTCGGTTGTGCAGGTTACGAGATCATTGACAATCTTGGATTTGAAACTGTAGAGAAAGGTGTTGACGAGGCTCTTGCAAAAGGAGCGGATATCGTGGTTCTGTGTTCTTCGGATGATGAATATGCAACGCTTGCTCCCGAGGCATTCAAGTATCTTGATGGCCGCGCTGAATTCGTAGTGGCCGGTGCGCCTGTATGCACAGACGATCTGAAGGCTATCGGCATAAATGATTTTGTGCATGTGCGTTGCAATGTGCTTGAAACTCTCCGTGATTTCAACAACCGACTTTTGAAATAAAAATTCTCACCCAACAATATAATTCAATCCAACTATGAAACCGGATTTTAAAACCATAGATATTGCAAAAGACGCCTTCGGCGCAAAGCATGCACCGGTGGCTACGGGTGAAGAGTGGCTCACCCCGGAACTGATCCCAGTTAAAAATATATACACTAAGGACGATCTTGAAGGACTTGAACACTTGAACTACGTGTCCGGATTGCCTCCGTTCCTGCGTGGTCCGTATAGCGCAATGTATCCGTTGCGTCCTTGGACCATCCGTCAGTATGCCGGATTCTCAACGGCTGCAGAGTCAAACGCTTTCTATCGTCGTAATCTTGCGGCAGGTCAGAAAGGTCTGTCAGTTGCATTCGACCTTGCCACACACCGCGGCTATGATGCCGATCATGAACGTGTGGTAGGTGACGTTGGAAAAGCAGGTGTGTCGATTTGCTCTCTCGACGACATGAAAGTACTTTTCGATGGTATTCCATTGAATAAGATGTCTGTTTCGATGACCATGAACGGTGCTGTGCTTCCTGTGCTTGCATTCTACATCAATGCCGGACTGGAACAGGGTGCTAAGCTTGACGAGATGGCCGGTACGATCCAGAATGACATCCTTAAGGAATTCATGGTTCGTAACACATACATTTATCCGCCGGAATTCTCGATGCGCATTATCGCTGATATCTTTGAGTACACATCGCAGAATATGCCTAAGTTCAACAGCATCTCTATCTCCGGCTACCACATGCAGGAGGCTGGCGCTACCTGTGATATCGAGCTGGCATATACTCTTGCAGATGGTCTGGAATACCTGCGTGCCGGTGTTAATGCCGGAATGGATATTGACGCTTTCGCTCCGCGCCTGTCGTTCTTCTGGGCTATCGGTATGAACTTCTTCATGGAGATCGCTAAGATGCGTGCGGCACGTATGCTCTGGGCTAAGATCGTGAAGCAGTTCAACCCCAAGAATCCGAAATCACTTGCTCTGCGTACACACTCACAGACATCCGGATGGTCGCTCACCGAACAAGATCCGTTCAACAATGTAGGCCGTACCTGTATCGAAGCTATGGGAGCTGCTTTGGGTCACACCCAGTCACTCCATACCAATGCTCTCGACGAGGCTATCGCGCTTCCGACTGATTTCTCTGCGCGTATTGCTCGTAATACCCAGATCTATATCCAGGAGGAGACCATGATCACCAAGCAGGTTGATCCATGGGCCGGTTCTTACTATATCGAGGCTCTGACTGATGAGATTGCACACCGTGCATGGAATCATATTCAGGAAATCGAGAAGCTCGGTGGCATGGCTAAGGCTATTGAAACCGGTCTGCCGAAACTGCGTATTGAAGAGGCTTCAGCCCGTACACAGGCTCGTATCGACTCCGGTCGTCAGACCATTGTAGGTATCAACAAGTATCGTCTTGATCATGAAGATCCGATCGATATTCTTGAGATTGATAATACTGAAGTGCGTAAAGAGCAGATCGAGCGTCTTAACGATGTCAAATCGCATCGCGATGAGGCTAAGGTTAAGGAAGCTTTGGCTGCAATTACAGAATGTGTGCGCACGAAAGAAGGCAATCTTCTTGATCTTGCAGTCAAGGCTGCCGGCTTGCGTGCCACATTGGGTGAAATTTCTGACGCCTGCGAGGAAGTCGTGGGACGTTATAAGGCTGTAATCAGAACTATATCAGGCGTGTATTCAAGCGAAACCAAAAATGATGCCGATTTTGAGAAGGCACAGAAGATGTGTGAGGAATTTGCAAAACGCGAAGGCCGTCAGCCCCGTATCATGATTGCAAAGATGGGACAGGATGGACATGACCGTGGTGCGAAAGTCGTTGCTACCGGTTATGCCGATTGCGGTTTCGACGTCGATATGGGTCCGTTGTTCCAGACTCCGGCCGAAGCTGCGCGTCAGGCTGTAGAGAACGACGTGCATATTCTCGGTGTCAGCTCCCTTGCTGCCGGTCATAAAACGCTTGTTCCTCAGGTTATCGAAGAGTTGAAGAAACTTGGCCGCGAGGATATTATGGTGACTGCCGGAGGTGTTATCCCTGCGCAGGACTACGATTTCCTCTATCGCGCAGGCGTTGCGGCTATATTCGGTCCCGGCACCCGTATCCCTGTTTCTGCTATTAAGATGCTTGAAATTCTTATGGCTGAAGAATAATACAACTTCATACAATAAAAATGGTGGAATCGAGAAAATCGATTCCACCATTTTTTATGCATATATAAATTTTGTTATTGCAGGGTGCCGTTTTCAGCTTGCTGGATCATCTGTTTGTTGGCTGTGATGTAGATTTCCACTCGACGGTTCTGGGCACGACCTTCTGCTGTTTCGTTTGAGGCAACGTAATCAGCCATTGGGATTCCTTCAGCTGTGATTCTTGACCCGGAAACACCGCTGTTGACGAGGAATGTGCGAACGGCATCGGCACGTCCATTTGCAACGCGTTCGTTCACGGCCATTGTACCTGTATTGTCCGTATAACCGAAAATCTGTACATTCGTTTCAGGATTGCTGATCAGATTGGATGCAAATCCGGAAAGGGTCTGACGTTCGCTGGTGTTAAGGGTAGTTCCGTTTGTGGGGAACAGAATGCCGCTGTTGAAAGTCACCTTGATTGCCTGCAAACCATTCTGGTCTGTCACGGTCTCTACCTGTGCTTTCTGCGCCAGTTCCTCTTCCAGCTGTTTCTTCTGCTGATCCATCTTGCGCCCGATAAGAGTACCTGCACCGGCTCCTACGGCTGCGCCTATAGCCGCGCCAATACCGGCTCCTTTGCCACCCCCGATCAATGCACCGATACCTGCGCCAACTCCGGCACCACCACCGCCGCCGATCAATGCGCCTTTACCCATGTTTGTCATGCTGCTGCAACCGGCTGTGCCTACAAGGCAGAGTGACAACGCCGCGATTGTGAATACTTTTGATTTTTTCATTTTGGTTATGTGTTAAATTAATACTTTCTTGATTTTATGGCTTGGAAATAGTTCCTATACATTATTATACAAATAATATACTGCCTTTGTTTGTTGTCGGGTACAAAAATAGTATTAAATTTGCAGTAATCAAAAATATGCAATTTTTATGAGTAATAAAGGATTTTCTTACAATCACATGCGCGCACGTAAGTCCTCTCTTGTATATCATATAGGTGCATTGATTGCTGTCACCGCATGGGGACTATCCTTTATTAGTACGAAAATTCTACTTCAGGCAGGACTGGGTGCTGTAGAAGTGTACGTATATAGATCGCTGCTTGCATATTTATGCGTCCTCCTCGTTTGTCCACGTCCTATTTTATCAAATTCGCTATCTGATGAGTTGAAATTTCTCCTTGCAGGTATCTGTGGTAATTCATTATATTTCATTGCTGAGAATACTGCGATGAAATATACACTTGTTTCTAATGTTTCGCTTATTGTCACAACGGCACCGATTTTGACGGCGTTGCTCATTGGTGCAATGTATCGCAGTGAGCGACCTAACAGGGGCTTCCTGACCGGATCGGCCATCGCTTTTGCCGGTGTTGCATGTGTGATATTCAACAGTAGTTTTGTTGTTGAGGTTAATCCGCTTGGAGATATGCTTGCGGTTCTTTCTGCGGTATGTTGGGCGGTTTATTCCATTTTGCTGCGGCCTCTGAATGCAATCTACAGTGTATGGTTTATCACTCGCAAGACATTTTTCTACGGGGTGCTCACCGCGCTACCTTTCCTTGCTGTTGAGCCATCTCTGGTGGGATTGGACGTGCTGCTGCAACCTGCTGTGATCGGAAATCTATGCTTCCTGGCAATGGTTTGCTCAATGATCGCCTATGTCCTCTGGGCGGCCTCTATCAAGAAAATAGGCGTTATCAAATCGGGTAATTATTTGTATGTGAGTCCTATCGTTACGCTTCTTGCATCGGCTCTATATCTGAAAGAGCATGTGTCGATTGTTGGATATGCCGGATGTGCTTTGATCCTGATAGGAGTGATCTTGAGCGAGAAACTGTCTGCTCGGTTTAAGCGTTGAGAAATTCAATCTCATCTACAATCTGGAGTGCGGCCTGATGTGTCAGGTGGCAGTTTCTGTTGATCTCGGTTTGGGCGAGATTTTTGGTTTCCTGCTGATGTGTGTGTATGTGGTGCCATAAAAGGCGCATGGCTGCATAATGGGCTTTGTCCGAGTCGGTTCGGCATAACTTGTCTGCAAGTTCGAACGAAAAGGCAGTATGTCTGAGCAGATGATGGCATAGATTGTCGATAATCTCTGTCGATGGAGATTCTTCGATCCATTTTGATGCTTCAGCCTCAGTTATTTCGTCATGAGGCATAAGCATTGGCGCGAGAAGCAAGCTTTCCCGGGTTGTATTATTGGCCCAGATCGTTTCGGAAAGAGCTTTGTCTTGGCCAAACTCATTTGCGATGTCGCTGATCTGTGGTAGGTTAAGTCCGAAGATTATTTTGAATGGAGATCCGGCGCGTCGCAGTGTGTCGGCTATAATGCCGTTGCGCATGGCGAAGAAGCGGCGCTTGATCTGTTGCATGGTGTTGAATTCAGTAGTCATGTGTCAGGTAATTATGATGCAAATTTAGGAAATCGTTGGCGATCGGACAAATTGTGTGGGTCAGGCACGATTTTTGTTACGTGTTTTGCGTATCTTTGCATAAGTGATAATAAACCTCAAATCTCAATAATTTAACCATTTATCTTCTAATATATATGCATAAGTCTTACGTCGTATCATTGTGTCTCACTTTTTTGTCTGTCTGCAATATTTTTGCCGGGAATAAATTGATTACGGATATGCAGACGGAATATCTTGATATGCCGTTGGGAATTGACACGGAGCATCCGCGATTTACATGGCGTCTTGCATCCGGAAGTTCGTTCATGCCTGTCAGTTATGAAGTTTTTGTCGCTACAGATTCTGTAAAGATTGAGTCCGGAGTCTTAGATAAAGATGTACACGTTATTTCTGGCCCTCAAGGGAATGGACTGTTACGTCTGCCGGTAGTCTTAACGGCAGATGGGGTGTTGAAGCCGATGACAAAGTATTATTGGAGAGTAGTTATGTCGGATGCGGATGGGGAAAAGCTGGAATCTGATGTCGCCTCGTTTGAAACAGGGAAAATGAAGGATGGAAAATGGTTTGGCAACTGGATTTCAGATGGGAAAGGGAAAGACTTTCTGCCTGCTCCATATTTCCGTAAGGAATTTGATCTGGCGGATAAGCCTGTAAAAAGTGCGAGGGTGTATATTGCGGCAGCCGGAATATATGATCTGCGGGTGAACGGCAATGCTGTAGGCGATCATTTCCTCGATCCACTCTATACGCGCTACGATCGCCGGAATTTGTACGTGACACACGATGTGACAGATTTGTTGAATTCCGGCAGAAATGCTATCGGAGTTGTTCTTGGAAATGGATTTTATAATCACCAGAGCCTTGCCGTATGGAATTTTGAGAATGCACCATGGCGTAATCGTCCGGCATTTTGCCTTGACCTGATTGTGGAATATGAGGACGGCTCTAAGACAATTGTCCCAACAGATCTTAGCTGGAGAACATCAACGGGAGAGGTTGTGAGAAACAATATATATACCGGCGAGCATCGGGATTTCAATAAATGTCAGTTTGGCTGGGATAAAGCAGGCTTTGACGATAGTTCCTGGGTGGGAGTCGGTTTAAGAGGTGCTCCATCTAAGAATGTCACAGCGCAGCAAGCTCGTCCCATTAGGATTGACAGATTGTACAGACCGGAATCGGTTAATCATATATCGGATTCGGTTGCGATATATGATTTCGGGCAGAATATGTCGGGTGTCACTCGCTTGAAACTGCGAGGACAAAAGGGGGATATTGTAAAAATACGTCACGGCGAACGGCTGAACCCTGACGGAAGTCTTGACCAGTCCAATATCGATGTGTATTATCGTGGTGATAGATCAAAATACCCGTTTCAGACGGATATTGTGACATTGAGCGGTGGAGATGACCATTACACTGCCTCTTTCGGATACAAGGGATTCCGATATGTGGAAGTAACCGCGCCGGAGAGTTCCGATGTTGATATAGTCGCCGCGTTTGTGCATAGTGATGTGCCTTCTGTGGGGGAAATTAAGGCTTCGGAGCCTATTATCGAAAAACTGGTTCACGCAAGCCGTATGTCCTATCTCTCGAATTTAATGGGGCTGCCCACAGACTGTCCGCAACGTGAGAAAAACGGCTGGACAGGCGACGGACATCTTGCCATAGAGGCCGGCTTGTATAATTTTGATGGAATAACGATCTATGAAAAATGGCTTGCGGATCATCGTGATGAGCAACAACCCAATGGTGTCCTGCCGGATATTATTCCTACTGGTGGCTGGGGTTATGGTACGGATAATGGTCTGGATTGGACAAGTACGATTGCTATAATTCCATGGACGCTGTATGAATTCTATGGCGACAGCACTCCATTGTACGATAACTATGATGCTATCCGCCGATACGTAGATTATGTGGATGGCAGTAGCCCTGACCATCTGACCTCGTGGGGTAGGGGCGATTGGGTACCTGTGAGTGTTGGCTCGGACAAGGAATACACCTCTTCAATTTATTTCTATGTAGATGCCCGGATACTTGCCAAAGCTGCACGAATGTTCGGTTATGATGCTGATGCGGAAAAATATGAAGTTCTTGCGGAGAATATCAAAAGTGCCATCAATCATAAGTTCCTGGATTGTGAGAATGGAGTATATGCCGGAGGAACGCGGACAGAGCTAAGTATGGCTCTATATTGGGGGATAGTTCCGGAAGAATGCCGTCAGGCAGTGGCTTCCAAGCTCAATAATCTTGTCGTTTCGGATGATTACCATCTGAATGTTGGAGTTCTTGGTTGCAAGGCATTGCTTAATGCGCTGAGTGAGAACGGCTATGCTGAGACTGCCTATCGGGTAGCTGTTCAGGATAGTTATCCGTCATGGGGTTGGTGGATAAAAAACGGAGCTACGACATTGCTTGAAAACTGGGATCTTGATGCGGAACGGGATATTTCGGATAACCACATGATGTTTGGAGAAATCGGAGCCTGGTTTTATAAAGGGCTTGGCGGCATATACCCCGATCCGGAGGATCCCGGATTCCGACATGTCATATTACGTCCTTTCATGCCGAAGGATCTGAAATCTTTTTCAGCCAGACATAGATCACCTTATGGAGATATCGAGTCTTCATGGACAACGAAAGGACGGAAGATAGTTTATACTGCTATTGTGCCACCATTAACCACTGCAACCCTAACATTGCCGGATGGTTCAGTCCGTGAGATCAGTTCCGGAAAGCACAGCTTTGAAATCCGGCGATGATGCTACGCTAAATACGTCTTGCATATCTCCATGAAAGAGCTTACCTTTGCATGATAATTATAACTGTTGAATATAAATGACACATTGTCTGAAAAAAATAGGTCTGTTCGTGGTGCTCGCAATGGCATCGCTTTCGATCGCAGCTGCTATAACCGATTTACCTGTCAAAACTGTAAACGGACGGCAGTACCACTATTATGTAGTCCAGCCTCAGGAAACGGTTTATTCTCTATGCCGCCGTTTCGGAATTACACGTGATGAGCTTGTCGCGACAAATCCTTCCGTGGCTGATGGCTTGAAAGCAAACCAGACGCTTCTGTTCCCGGTTGATAATGGCATTAAAAACAAGTCAGTGACTGAAACCGCGACATATATGGTTCAGGGTGGAGATACCGGTTATGGCATCAGCCGCCGTTTCGGTATGTCTGTCGATGAATTCTATAAACTGAATCCTGAAGCCGTGTCCGGATTGAAAGCCGGTCAGTATGTCAAGGTAAAGAGAGCCGCGTCATCCTCTTCTCCTGTCGTTTCAGAGTCTTCAGATAAGAGAAATGAGTCGGGATATACAATCCGACAAGGGGAGACGTTGTATCAGATAGCTGTCCGAAACGGAATTTCGTTGGGCGAGCTGCTTGCTGCTAATCCGGGTCTGAATGCTGATAATTATCAGGCCGGCACTGTGATAAATATTCCGGCATCGACGTCGGAGCGTTCGGCAAAGGCTGTTGCGGTTCCTTCTGGAAAATATGTTGTCAAACAGGGCGATACGTTCTATGGAATTGCTCATGCTCATGGCATGGGAACGGATCAATTGCGTGCGGCGAACCCTAATATCGAGGTTTTGCAGCCCGAGATGGTAATAAATTTGCCACAAGCTTGTAGCGATGGCATGGAGCAGGCAAAAGAGATCCGTCAGGAGGCTGATCCTGTGACGGCTGTCGCTCCGGATGCCCCGACAATTGTTCAACAGGTTAATTCTGATACGTTAGTCATTGCATTGGCTTTGCCATTGAATGCATCTGCAACTGTGCGTGATGCCAGATCTACTAACTCAGTTGAGTTCTATCGCGGATTCGTATTGGCAGTAGACAGCATGAGAAATTATGGTCGCCCACTAAAGATTCTGACATACGATACCGAAGGATCTGAAGATAAGATCCGCCAGATTCTTGCTGATCCGGCGTTGCGTTCGGCCAATGTCATTGTGGCTCCGGATATGCAGAATCAATTGACTGACTTTGCGAAATTTGCGTCATCGAATGGTTCATACCTTCTCAATCTGTTTGTTATCAAGGATGAGCTTTATAAGTCGAATCCTTATATCATGCACTCCAATATTCCGCATGATGCAATGTATCGGAAAGCTATCAAATATTTTCTTGCAACGTTCCCGGATGTCACCCCCGTGTTCTTGAAACGTACCGGTGGAAAGACTGACAAGGTTGAGTATGTTGACCAACTGAAGAAGGCATTGTCGGCATCAGGCAGAAAATATCATGAGATTGAATTCAACGACAAACTTTCGGCTGCAACTCTGTCTAAGTTGCCGGCAGGTGTGAACTATGCGTTCATCCCGGTATCATCGTCGGTAAATGAACTGAACCGGTTGATCTCCGGTATTAACAAATACAAGGAAGAGCGCACCGATGGTGGCTCTGTGGCTCTTTGGGGATATGCCGAATGGCTCACAGCCAGAGGGGAAACACTGGAAAGCCTGCATAAGGCTAACTCATATATTTTCTCCCGGTTCTATTCCGTTGAGAAAGACTTTGACCAGGATAATCTTCAGGATGCCTTCCAGCGTTGGTACGGTGTCCGTATTGTAGATAAGGTACCCCGTCAGGGAACCTATGGTTTCGACACCGGTATGTTCCTGATCAACGCGCTTAATTCCAATAATGGAGATTTCAGCCGGCCATCGGCTCCATACGATGGAATCCAGAATGCGTTCCGTTTCGAGCGTGTACCAGGTGGTGGTCTGATCAACGACGAGATGTTCATGATTAATTTCGGTCCATCAGCATCAACCTTTAAATTCGGCATCTGATTATGATTTCCCGATTGCATTTTCTTGTGCGTATGCTTTCCGTGGCGGCAGTCGCGTTCTTTTCCGTCGCTGAGACCTCGGCGCAGCGTACTTACGAACCCCATTTCGATCTTGGCGGAAAAGCCGGTGTGACATTTTCAAACATGGCTTTTACACCCGGCATAGAGCAGTCCATGAATCAAGGTGTCACCGTGGGGCTTGCTGCACGATATACTGAGGAAAAATTATTTGGTCTGATTGGTGAACTTAAGATTTTCCAAAGCGGCTGGAAGGAAAAATTTGAGGAAACGGATTTTTCCTATTCGAGAACACTGACATATATTCAGCTCCCTATTCTGACACATATATATTTCGGCAGCTCTAAATTCAAGGGATTTGTAAATCTGGGACCATACGTCAGCTATATGATCGGGAGCAGCATATCTTCAAATTTCGATTATGAAAATCCTGCTGCTGTGGAGGGATTCCCCATTGAGAATCGCCATGTCAATCAGATGAGCATGCCGATCAAGAATAAATTCGACTATGGCATTCTTGCCGGTGCCGGAATAGAGTTTATAGTAAAAAAACGCCACTCGTTTATCCTCGAGGGACGCTATTACTATGGACTTGGAAATATCTTCTCGGCTAAGAAAAAAGATGAGTTTTCTGCATCCCGTGGAACGACTATCGAGGTGACACTTGGCTATCTTTTTCGTATAAAGTAATCCTGTACAGATACTTAGGATTCAAATCTCGATTTTACCGGTACATGTCAGTATCCGGAACATCAGGTCGTGCATCAGATCCCATTCTGATTGTCGGCTTCCGATGCCTTTGCTTTTGGTGTCGAATTCCCTGAGTGCAGTCAGAATCTCAATGCTTTTATAGGCATTGTAGTTGCGCATTCCTTTAGTGTAACGTTCAAGCTGTTTAGGCCATTTTATCCCCAGTTCCGACATCAGTGCGTTGGGCGATTTGTCGCGGGCGAACTGACAGACCATAAGGTTGGAGAAATAGCTGAATATGGCGGCTATGGTCAGCACGCCCGGATTTTTCTTGGGATTGCTCCGGAAATAGTTGATTATGCGGAACACTTTTGCTGAATCCTTGGCTGCAATGGCATCTACAAGCTCAAAATTGTTGAAGTCCTTGCTAACACCGACATTGCGCTCAATGCTCTCAGGTGTGATCAAGGCTCCTTTCCCAAGCACTAGAGCCATTTTATTGATCTCGTTATAGAGTTTTGCAACATCAAGGCCTATGAAATCGCGTAGCATTGCTATTCCTTTTGGCTCTATGGTCAGCCCCTTGTCTTTTACGAGCGATGCAATCATCGGGTCGATATTGCGCTCTGTAGGACGTTTGGATTCAAACATCACTCCGCCATTGGCCTTGGCTTTGTCAAGCAGATCCTTACCTTTCGCTTTATCGCCACGGAAACAGATCACAAGGACAGTTGATGGATTTGGATTTTCGGCGTAAATGTGCAATTTGTTGATGAGATCGGCTCTCACAGCCTGAGCTTCCTTTAAGATCACGACTTGACGTTCCGACATCATAGGGAAACGTTTGCATGTTGCCATTACAGTTTCCGGTGTGATTTCAGGAGCATATAGGGCATATAGATTGAAATCTCGTTCATCTTCCGGCACGAGAGCCTCAAAATCTTTCACAAGCTCATCAATGAAATATCCTTCCTCTCCTGAAAGAATATAAATTGGGGCAAGCTGACGTTTCTTGATCGCCAACTTGATCTCTTGGAAAGTCTGGTTATTCGCGCTTGATGCCATGATATTGTTTAAATCGGTTCGTTTGCTGAACAAAAATAATACAAATCATCTTCAATCACAAATTTCTTTTTTGCGTCTGATGTTGTTTCCTGAAAAATATGTTGTAATTTTGATCTGAAAATTTTCCGATGAACTATGTCAGGTGATTTCCCAACTCGTTTCCCTAAATTGAATCTTCCTCCGGCGGATTTGAAGCTGCGGCATATTGAGAATGGCCGCATGGAGGTCTTCGACCGCTGGCGAGGACGGTGGGTCGCCTTGACCCCTGAGGAATGGGTGCGTCAGCATTTTGTGACAATGATGGTTGCGACTAAAGGTTACATGTCGGGGCGCATTGCCAATGAGATTTCCCTTTCGCTCAATTCGATGAGCCGACGTTGCGATACCGTAGTCTACGATGATTCGATGCACCCCGTTATGATAGTGGAATATAAGGCACCCGATGTCAGGATCTCACAAGCCGTATTTGAACAGATAGCGCGCTACAGCATGGTGCTGCGCGCGCCTTATCTTGTTGTCAGCAACGGCCTTGTCCACTATTGTTGCAGAGTGGACTATAAGACCGGCTCGTGTTCGTTCCTTTCTGAATTGCCCGACTATTCGTCGATTGTGTAGTCAACGCATGCGCGTCCGGCTTTGTGACCGGCAATGATTTCCACGGCTGCCAGATGTGCCGGATGAGCTGAATATGCAGCTATATCTGCAAGGGTCTCAGCTTGAGCTATGAGTACAAGATCCCATTGTTCGGCCGGATTTTCGTTGAGACCCACTTCAATGCTTTTGAGTTCTTCGATCTGTTGCGGCAGTGCCAAGAGGGCATCGCGGAATCTCGTGGCAACTTCGCGGCGTATTTCCGGTGAGCCGGCAAACTGGAATGTCACTACATGTTTTACCATATCTTTTTCTTATTGGTTTTATTTTAATACAGACGTTCACGTGCGGCGATGACTTTTTCGTCGGTGATGTAGTCATCGTAGTCCATCATTTTGTCAATGATGCCGCCGGGGGTAAGCTCGATTATTCGGTTGCAGACGGTCTGGATAAATTCGTGGTCGTGCGACGACAACAGGATATTTCCCTTGAAATTTTGCAGGGTGTTGTTGAATGCCTGGATTGATTCAAGGTCGAGATGGTTGGTCGGGGAGTCCAGCACCATTGTGTTGGCATCGCGGAGCATCATACGTGCGATCATACAGCGCATTTTTTCACCACCGGAAAGCACTGATGCTTTCTTGAGAACCTCTTCTCCGGAGAAAAGCATCTTTCCGAGGAATCCCTTCAGATATATCTCGCTCGAGTCATTGCTGAACTGACAGAGCCAGTCAACGAGGTTGAGATCTGTGTTGAAGAATGCCGAGTTGTCGAGTGGCAGATAAGCGGTTGTGATTGTCTGTCCCCAGTCGAAGGAGCCTTCGTCGGCCTTGCGGTTGCCGGTGATAATCTCAAAGAGTGCGGTCATTGCACGTGGATCGCGGCTCAGGAACGCAACTTTGTCGCCTTTTTCTATTTGGAAATTGACATCTTTGAAAAGTAACTCTCCATCAACGCTCGCTGTCAGACCATGTACCTCCAGGATTTTGTTGCCCGGTTCTCGCTGTGGGGTGAAAATAATACCCGGATACCGGCGTGATGAAGGCTGGATCTCTTCCACGTTGAGTTTCTCAAGCATTTTCTTGCGCGAGGTGGTCTGTTTTGATTTTGCTACGTTGGCACTGAATCGCTGGATGAATTCCAACAATTCCTTGCGCTTTTCCTCGGCTTTCTTGTTTTGCTGTTGCTGCTGGCGCAGAGCAAGCTGGCTCGACTCATACCAGAAGCTGTAGTTTCCGGCAAACAGCGACACCTTATTATAGTCAATGTCCAGTGTGTGGGTCGACACGGCATCAAGGAAGTGACGGTCGTGGCTCACAACAAGCACAGTGTTCTCAAAGTTTGAAAGATAGTTTTCAAGCCATGCCACAGTCTCAAGGTCAAGGTCGTTGGTGGGCTCGTCGAGCAGAAGGTTATCGGGATTACCGAATAGGGCTTTGGCCAGAAGGACGCGCACTTTTTCGTTACCGCTGAGGTCTTTCATCAGTTGATAGTGCTTGTCCTCTTTAATACCGAGGCCGCTCAGAAGGGCTGCTGCATCACTTTCTGCATTCCATCCCTCCAGTTCCGCGAAACGCTCTTCAAGCTCCGATGCACGGATGCCATCTGCGTCAGTGAAATCCTCTTTGGCATAGATGGCGTTTTTCTCCTGCATTATATCCCAAAGCACGGTGTGTCCCTGCAAAACGGTGTCCATCACGGTGAAATCGTCAAACTTGAAGTGATCCTGTTCGAGTACACTCATGCGTTCGCCGGGACCTTGTGTCACATTGCCGTGGGTAGGGGAGAGCTGTCCGCTGAGTATGCGCATAAGGGTTGATTTGCCTGCACCGTTCGCTCCGATAATGCCGTAGCAGTTGCCGGGAGTGAATTTCATGTTGACATCCTGAAACAGGACGCGTTTACCAAACTGTATGCCGAGATTGTTAACCGATATCATGTTCTGTTCTTATCTTTTATTGATTTGCGGCTGCAAAGTTACGATTTTTCCGTGTAATATCAAACCTGCTGTTCTTTTGACTTTACATCTGCCGGAGGTCTTCCGGTGGCATTTGCTCGACTTTGTTTGTAGAAAAGATGGAAAAATATATGCTGAAAGTTGCCTGATTTGGATAAAATGTTTAAATTTGCACTCCGAATTGTGAATAATCAAAACGAAAAATTAAGATACGGCAATGAAAAGAACATTTCAACCTTCTAACAGAAAGAGAGTTAACAAGCATGGTTTCCGCGAAAGAATGTCCACAGCTGACGGACGTAAGGTTCTCGCACGTCGTCGCGCTAAAGGTCGCGCTCGTCTCACAGTGAGCTGCTCTATCGCCGGCAAGTAATTAGCCGCATCGCTTTTACATTCTACAATCGGACTGCATTTGCCTTCTTTTGGCTGTTGCAGTCCGATTTGTTTTGCCCGAATGCCAAAAAAACTGATGGAGAAGCCTCTTGAAAGTAGCTTCTCCGTCAGTTTGCGTGTAATCGGATTTAGTGTCAGATCAATTTTCGTATCTCATTGATCACGCGCTCTATCTGATCATCTCTCAGCGATGAGCCGGATGGCAGGCAGAGACCGCGGTCAAAAAGATCCTCCCCGACATTGGAGCCGTAGTACGGGGCATTGGCAAACACCGGTTGCATGTGCATAGGCCGCCATAATAGGCGCGTCTCAATCTTCTGTTCAGCCAGTTTGATGCGCAGCTCATCGGGTGTCATCCTGCACGTCCGGTCAAGCCGGATTGTTGTGAGCCAGAAGTTGGAATTATAATCTGCCGAAGGGTTGTTCTGTACCTCAATGCCACATTTGCCGGATAAAGCCGATTCATAGAGCCCATGGATTTCACGTCGGCGACCAATGCGTTGGTCTATTGTTTCCATCTGGCCGCATCCTATTCCGGCACTGATATTTGAAAGACGATAGTTATAGCCTATCACCTCATGATAATAATATGGTCTGTTCTCTCTGGCCTGGGTGGCAAGAAATTTCACTCTTGCCGCCGCTTCCTTGTCCGGGCAGATCAATGCGCCTCCGCCGGAGGTTGTGATCATTTTATTGCCGTTGAACGAAAGGATGCCATAGTCTCCCCACAGACCGCATTTCCGGCCTTTGTACTCCGAGCCCATGGCTTCGGCAGAGTCTTCAAGCAATGGAATTTCATAGTGATCAGCTATTTCTCGTATCCGCTCAAGCTGTGCCGGCATACCGTAAAGATCCACTATGACTATCGCTTTAGGTTTCCGTCCGGTCTCTTTCATGCGCGATTCGATCGCTTCAACAAGTAGATCCGGCGACATGTTATAGGTTGTCGGTTCGCTGTCCACGAACACGGGCTGTGCTCCTTGATAACAGATCGGATTTGCGCTGGCGGAGAATGTCATGGATTGACAGATAACCTCGTCGCCCTTTCCCACACCAAGCATCACAAGACCAAGATGGATGGCCGCTGTGCCGGCACTCAGAGCCACAACCGGGCGGTCGGTGCCTAAAAATGTCTGTAGGCGTTTTTCGAATTCGTCCACATTTGGGCCCAGTGGCACGAACCAGTCGTCACGGTAGGCTTCTTCGATCCATTTCATCTCGTTGCCGCTTTTGCATGGAAGCGACAGCTTGATCCATTCTTCTTTTTCCATATCGTTTATTTTCCGATGCAGCGGTAACGCAGCCCCTCATCGGCCAGTTCCTCCGCAATATAAATGTTTCGTCCGTCAATCACCAGATCTCCGCGCATGGCTTTGCTGACAACCGCCCACGATGGCATGCGGAATTGTTTCCACTCTGTTAGCAGCGCGAGAGCGTCGGCTTCATTTACGGCATCATACATGTCGCGTGCATATTTCACACTCTCTCCAAGTCGGCGGCGGCATTCATCCATTGCAACCGGATCATAGACAACGACCTCCGCTCCGCAATCAAGCAGTTTCTCAATGACAACGAGCGATGGTGCTTCGCGCATGTCGTCGGTCTCTGGTTTGAACGCCAGCCCCCATAAAGCCACGCGTTTCCCGTTAAGTTCGCCCAATTCATCACGGAGCTTGCTGAAAACAACGCTTTTCTGAGCCTCGTTGACCGCCTCCACAGCCTCTATGATCCGCATCCTATAGCCGTTGTCACGACCGGTTCGGGCAAGAGCCTTCACGTCCTTAGGGAAACAGCTGCCGCCGTAGCCGCATCCTGGATAGAGAAATTTTGTGCCGATACGGGCATCGGAGCCGATACCCTTGCGTACCATGTTGACATCCGCCCCGACGAGCTCGCAGAGATTGGCAATGTCGTTCATGAATGATATTCTGGTGGCAAGCATCGAATTGGCGGCATATTTGGTCATTTCGGCCGATGCTATATCCATGAAGATAACGCGGAAGTTGTTGAGCAGGAACGGGCGATAGAGCCGTTCCATCACTTTCCGTGCGCGCTGGGAATCGGTGCCGATCACAACGCGGTCAGGCGACATAAAGTCTTTTATCGCAGCTCCTTCCTTGAGAAACTCCGGGTTGGATGCCACTTCGAAATCAATTTCGGATCCACGGGCTTTCAGCTCGGCAGATATTTCATCGCTGACAATTCTGGATGTCCCGACTGGAACAGTGCTTTTTGTGACGAATATAGTGTAGCGGTTGATCAGTCTGCCGAACTGACGGGCTACGGATCTGACATATTTCAGATCTGCGCTTCCGTCTTCATCGGGGGGAGTGCCGACCGCGCAGAACACCACTTCAACTTGATCTATGCATTCGGCCAGATCTGTCGTGAAATGCAGCCTTCCGGCGGCTGTGTTGCGTTTCACAAGGTCGTCGAGCCCGGGTTCATATATCGGTATCTTGCCGGAGGTCAGGTTGTTTATCTTGGTTGCATCTACGTCTACACAAGTCACGTCTATGCCTACCTCGGCAAAACATGCTCCGGAAACGAGCCCTACATATCCGGTTCCTACTATCGCTATTTTCATATTCTCTTGATTTCAGTGGCAAAATTAGCTAATTTCGGACACGTTGTTATAATTTAAGCTCCTTTTTTTCGTTATCTTTACATTGAACCGGAATAATAATGCTGTTTAAAAGAGTACTTACGCTGTTTTTGTCGCTCTCGGCCATCTGTGTGGCCGTGGGAGCTAACGTCAATATACGTGGTCGGGTGGTCGACGATACTAATGAACCTGTTGTAGCTGCTTCTGTCAAGGTTGCCGGAACCGCTACCGGAACTACAACCAATACCGAGGGTAACTACAAACTGTCGGTTGCTGCTCGCGACACCCTGGTACTCGTTTTCAGCTGCATTGGCTTTGAGGAAGTGCGTCGTCCGCTGATCGGCGCGTCCGGTGATCTGACAATAAATGTGCGTCTGCGTCAGAAGACAAAGGAGCTTAGCGGTGTGGAAGTGACCGATATACGTCGGCAGACAACAACTATGCAGACTCTTTCATCTGACACCTATCGCACATCGCCCGATGCGACCGGCGGTTCGGTCGAGGCTGTAATTGCCACAATGGCCGGTGTGAGTTCATCCAATGAACTGTCTTCGCAATATTCTGTCCGTGGTGGCACATACGATGAAAACAGTGTCTACATCAATGGCATAGAGGTCTATCGTCCGCAGCTGGTCTCTTCCGGTCAGCAGGAGGGCTTGTCGATCATCAATCCCGATCTTGTCGGGGCTGTAGGGTTCTCAACGGGTGGTTTCCCTGCGGAGTATGCCGATAAGATGTCCTCGGCTCTCGATATCACTTATCGTCAGCCTGAAGCGTTTGAAGGCTCCTTGGCATTGAGTCTCATGGGCGGAAGTCTCGCTCTCGGGCAAAGTTCGGGTAGCTTCTCGCAACTCCATGGCGTCAGGTACAAAAAGAACAATTCCCTGCTAAGCTCAATGGAAACAAAAGGCGAGTACGATCCGTCGTTTTTTGACTATCAGACCAATCTGAATCTCCGTCTCGGCGAAAAATGGCGCATGTCTCTGCTTGGCAACATTGCAGTCAACCGATATAATTTCACCCCTACCAACCGAACCACTACCTTTGGCACGGCCAACGATGCAAAGCAGTTCACGGTCTATTTCGATGGCCATGAGAAAGATCGGTTCGAGACCTTCTTCGGCGCATATACTCTTGGTTATAGCCCCTCTAAATCCACGGATCTGTCATTGATCTTTTCCGGCTTCCTGACCAATGAGCTTGTAACCTATGATATTTCCGGTGAGTATTGGCTCGATCAGGCTGGCGATGGCTCTGTCGGTGGCGAACTTGGTGTTGGCCGTTATCACGAGCATGCCCGGAATCGTCTGAAATCAACTGTGTTTGACATGTCGCTGAAAGGAGAGTCGCGCATTCGCCGTCACACACTCGGTTATGGGTTGACGCTGAAACATGAATCTATCATGGAACGTTCGCGTGAATGGGAACGTCGCGATTCTGCCGGCTATTCGCTGCCGTTCGATCCCGATGCTTTGAAAGTTGTTTATAATCTTGCATCGAGCCACGATATTTCATCCACTCGCTTCAGCGCGTTCATTCAGGATAATTTCCGCTTCAATTCCTCTGCCGGATATTTCAATATCAATGGAGGCATACGTCTTTCCTATTGGTCTTTCAACAAAGAGTTCCTTGTCAGTCCCCGTTTGAGCATCGGCTTTGTCCCCGAACGAAACAATCGCTGGACATTCCGCTTTGCCACCGGTTTGTATTATCAGGCTCCATTTTATAAGGAATTCCGTCTTGAACAGACCGATGATTATGGCAACACCATTGTTGCGCTGAATTCAGATATCAAGTCGCAGCGTAGCTTGCAGTTCATCCTTGGATCGGACTACACTTTCCGCGCCATGGGGCGTCCCTTTAAGTTCTCTGCCGAAGCATACTACAAGGCACTTTCCAACCTCGTTCCCTATGAGATTGACAATTTGAAACTTGTCTATTCCGGAAAAAACGAGTCTGACGGATCTGTGATGGGGCTCGACCTTAAATTGTTCGGGCAGTTTGTCCCCGGAAGCGATTCGTGGATCAGTGCCTCGCTTATGAAAACGGAAGAAAATCTGCGTGGAGTCAAGGTGCCGCGACCCAACGACCGCCGGTATGGGTTCGCGCTCTATTTCACAGACTATTTCCCCAAGATTCCGAAATTGAAATTCTCCCTACGCGGAATCTTCAACGATGGTCTGCCGGCAACTGCGCCACGTTCCACACGTGATAAGGGCTATTTCCGTACTCCAGCCTATAAGCGTGTCGATGTAGGATTGCAATACGGTTTGCTTACGCCGCTCAAAGATGGTGAGAGTCGCGAAGGCTTCCTGCGCCATTTCAAGAGTATATGGCTCGGCTTCGATGTGTTCAACCTCTTCGATATCTCCAACGTCAGCTCCTACTATTGGGTCACCGATGTGAACCGGATCCAGTATGCTGTCCCCAATTACCTGACCCGTCGCCAATTCAACGTCCGCCTCACCATCGACTTCTGATAGACTTTGGATGGTATAATTCTACCAATGCGTGCCGCGTCCGGCTTTGTCATCTCTCGTCGGCATCTTTTCGTTGTAATCCCTTTTCGGGATTAATCGTGCTAAATCCCCCCATCGCGTTTGATCGACTTTAATTTCGCTTTTAATTTTTACCGAATTTTGCAATATTGATTTTTTGTATTAAATTTGTGCCAAACTCGTCAGCTCAGAGGGGCGTAATGGCGAGTGGACATTTGATTTAAAGACGTTTACTTAACGTTTTCTTCTGCGTTCAAACTTCGCAACTTTGATATCCAATCGGAAGAAACGGCAACTGTAGGCGTCCACGGGTGATGTTTTATATTTCCACCTTAAACGTTCGTAATGCGCATTTTGCGTGCTATTGACGTGGTGTTTTGTATATGCATCCTTGACGTGGGCTGACTGAGTTGCTTATCCTGATTGGTAGGCAATGCGAAGGCCTGAACGCGGGATGAGCTGAAAGTACAGACTCCCACGTCTTTTTTATACCCAATTTTGGCCAGTGAGGGGATTCCGTTGGTGCATGATATTTGATTTTATGAGAAAATTTGAAGCACCTATTTTATCTGCAATGACAGATGTGTCGCTTGTCAAAAATTTTGAGAACAAACGTGTTAAGATAATAAGGGATGATGGCTCTGAATTGGAAGGAGTTATTAAGGATTTTTTATGCATAAATAATGGATACATCAAAGATCATAATATTTGCAATATGGTATTTGATGACGGTTTAGATTGTCCTATAGATTTAATAAAGTCAATATGCGTAGTTGAATAATGTAAGTATAATTTTTAATTAAATGTTTTATGGAAAACGAGAATTTAGAGTCAAGAAGATCTTTCTTCAAAAAAGCTGCCAAGGCAACATTACCGATTCTTGGTGCTATGTTGATTTCGTCAACGCCTCTTTTCGCACAAAAATTGGAATCTGAGTCAGGATCTTGTAATTGGGGCTGTCAGAATAGCTGTTCCGGTAGTTGTGGAGGTGCTTGTTCTTATTCATGTCAGAACACATGTCGTGGTGATTGTTCCGGAGGATGTAAAGGAGGATGTGGAGGTGCTTGTTCTTATTCATGTCAGAACACGTGTAAAGGATATTGTACTGGTAGTTCATCATGGTAATTATAATAAGTATATTGTGATTAAAGAGCATCGGAGTATCTGGCAGTCTGGGTTGGCTAAAAACATCACTTTTATTGTCACAAAGGATTGTCAGCTTGCATGTAAATATTGCTATCTCGTTGGAAAAAACGAATCAGAACGTATGTCTTGGCCGGTTGCTAAATCGGCCATAGACTACATTCTGTCAAATGATGATTTGTTTAAGGAAGAGTCTGTTATATGGGATTTCATCGGTGGAGAGCCGTTTCTTGAAATTGATCTGATCGACCGGATCTGCGATTATCTCAAAACTGAGATGTATCGTCGAAATCATCGTTGGTTTAATTCTTATAGATTCAGTTTTTCTACCAATGGCATCAATTACGATTCCCAAAAGGTTCAGGATTTCATTTCAAAAAATAAGGAGCATCTTTCGATAGGAATAACTATTGACGGCACGGAGAAAAAACACGATCTCAACAGGATTTGGAAAGGAGATGGCGAGGAACGAGGCAGCTACAAAGATGTGGTTAGGAATATCCCTCTCTGGCTTAGTCAATTTCCGGTTGGAGGAACGAAAGTGACGATTAGTAGTGCTGATATTCCGTATATTAAGGAAAGTGTGTTGCATCTGTATTCTCTTGGCATTCATGAGGTCAACATCAATGTTGTCTTTGAGGATGTTTGGTCTGAAGGTGATGATTTGAAGTTTGAGAACCAGTTGTTGGAGTTGGCCGATGCTATAATAGATAATGGGTTGTATCAGCACAATGCCTGTTCGTTTTTCTCTGAGCAGATTGGGAAACCACTGGATGCTGCGAATGATAATCAGAACTGGTGTGGTGCCGGGCGTATGCTTGCTATTGATGCTGCTGGAAATTTCTATCCTTGCACTCGCTTTGCGGCATATTCATTACGCTCTAAAAAGCCAATTATTATTGGCAATGTACACGATGGTATAAACTGGAATAAATTGAGACCTTTTCTTTCTCTTGACCGCACTACTCAATCTCCGCAGAAATGCATTGATTGTGAAGTGGCAAGTGGGTGTGCTTGGTGTCAGGGGGAAAACTATGATGCGGCCGAATCGGATACCATTTATCAGAGATCCACAGCAATTTGTAAGATGCATAAAGCTCGCGTCAGGGCCAATAATTATTATTGGAATAAGCTATATCGCAAACTTGAAATAGAAGGGGTTGACAGGAATTCTGAGCAATGTTTTAAGAAGTCGGATAATGTAATCTGTTGATACCATGTTGAAATATATTGTTATTTTGATTGATGACAGTTCTGTGTCTTACTGTCATTGCGATAATCCCAAGGAAAAGAGTCGGTTGATTCCACTTGACACTTTAAAGGATGCTGTGCGTTATGCAATGATGGAAAATCTGGCTATTCAGTTTGTTTGGCCTGATTATGAAATCCCGGAGGAGTATAAAAAAGTCATACGGTCTGTTGATCATGTGAATATCGTACCAGCTGCTCTTACGGAAAATGCTGATATTGTGGTCTATCGTGGCATACCGGAACACGTGGCTGCTGGGGCTGTTGTTGTCTTGCGTCTATCGTTTCAAGAACTGATATATGGTATCCGTGATTTGGTTCCATTGATTAATGTAGCATCAAGGATCAATATTGTCATAAAGGATGTAGAGCATTTCTCTGATCCGGATTTTTCATCCTATGCAACCGCTCTGGATGAAATTGCAGATTATGTAAAGCGTGAGTATGTATCGGGACATCAGATTCAGTTTAATTTGTTGACCGATCGTATTGTGCTCGACGGAATGAATAATTGTAATGCCGGAATTGAGTCGATAACGCTTGCTCCTGATGGCGGCTTTTATGCCTGTCCCGCGTTCTATTATTCCGGTGGTAATCCGGTTGGTAATCTTGACTCGGGTATTGAGCTTGAAAATCATGAACTATATCGTTTGGATCATGCTCCTATATGTCGTGAATGTGATGCGTGGCATTGTCGTCGGTGTGTATGGTTGAATAAACGGTTGACATTGGAGGTGAATACTCCGGGACATGAGCAGTGCGTGATGGCTCATATTGAACGTGAGGCATCCCGGCGATTATTGGCGTCAATTCGGGAGATAGGGGAGTTTTTGCCTGGAAAAGAGATTCAAAAGTTAGATTATATTGATCCATTTGAAATTTTAGTAAAATGAATAAAAAGATAGTTGGAAATGTCTCGGTTGAAGAACGGGACGAGATTAAACGGTTGTTTGAACGGCGTAACGGTCTTAATGAGCTTGCGCGGATTCTTACTGCCGACAATTCGGAACTTTACGAGAAGCTGGTCAAGGATATGGGTGAGACTGGTGCTAAGTTTCAGGATTGGTGGGAACGGATGGCTCGTAAATATCAGTGGGAGACTGTTGAGAACGGCAATTGGGAGATAAATTTTGATTCGTGTGACATTTTTCTTGTTGAACCATGATGTTGTGTTTTATTGGAACTACTGAGCTGCTGCTTATCGGTGGTCTGGCTCTTCTGTTGTTTGGTGGCAAGAAACTGCCCGAAATGATGCGTGGACTCGGGAAGGGTGTCAAGGAGTTCAAGGAGGGAATGAATGAGCCTTCAAATTCCGATAATGTCTCGAATGAAAAGCTCTCCGGTGACATTTGTGTGGATCAAGCGGCTGAACATGAAAAATCTCGCGATGAGTGATAACTCTTCCGATCTGCTCACTTTCGGAGGGCATCTTGATGTCCTCCGGAAATTGCTTATTCGTGTTGTTACTGTTGTTTCAGTATTAAGTGCTGTGGTTTTCATATTTAAGGATTTTACTTTTAAATTACTTCTTGCGCCCGGGCAATGGGACTTTATTACTTATCGCATGATTTCCCATGCTATGGGTTATCTCGGTTTCGACATTGCATTCGGTGAATTTCATGTCAATCTGATCGCTACTGATCTTTCGTCGCAATTTATGACGCATATTGCAACGTCTTTATATCTTGGACTGCTTTTCGCATCGCCGTTCATTGTGTTTGAACTTTATCGGTTCGTTGCTCCTGCGCTGTTGGACAATGAGCGACGTTACTCTGTGCCTATTGTTCTGACAGTTTATCTGTTGTTTGCTATCGGTGTGCTGATGAGCTATTTCATATTGTTCCCTATCTCATTCCGTTTTCTCGGAACGTATTCTGTAGCACCGGATGTAGTCAGCATGATCACTCTCGACAGCTACATATCCACGTTCGTTACGCTGACTCTATTGATGGGATTGGTATTCCAGCTCCCCGTCCTCGCTTATATCCTCGCTCGGCTCGGATTCATCAGATCCGGTTTCATGAAAGCTTACAGGCGGCATGCTCTGATCATCATCCTCTTTTTGGCTGCTGTCATAACTCCCCCCGATGTTATGACGCTTCTTCTGGTTGCCATGCCGCTCTATTTGCTCTACGAAATCAGCATTCATGTTGTCCGCCGCCTTGAAAAATCACTCTAAACTCTCACACTCTATAACACCCCCTCATTCCCGGTTGCAAAGTTACGGCAGGATTTCACTCTTTTTGTGCTTTTCTGCGCTTTTGTGTGAAAAATTTTTGAAAGCTGTTGGTTCGCATGCAAAACGTTGGCTGGTCGCGGAAATTTGCGTAACTTTGCGCTGATATGAAAAATCTACGACTAATTTTTGCCGTGATATTGTGTAGCGCCTTGTCGGTTAACGTATTTGGTGCTAAAAAACCGCAGGTGGCTCCATCCTATGCGTGGCAGCTGCTGCCACCGCTTGGCGTGCACGAACCTGCCGATATTGACACGGCTTTATATAACTACGGACAGCGTTCTGTCCCTTCGGCTCAGTCTATTGCCTATGCTTCAACTGGAAATCTCGGCGCATCGGGTGAGACTATGATCTATTTTGATCGCCAGCCAACGAGTGATTTCTTTTTCCGTGACGCCCTGCGTACATGGCTTCCCATGCAAGGCGACCATCGGTTCTACAACACTCGCATCCCAATGACGTTGGTGAGCTACAACACCGGTGGTGGACGTGAGAACAAGCAGGATCGACTTCAGGCTGTGTTTTCCGGCAATGTCAATGAAAAATTGCAGTTCGGCGCAAATCTCGATTACCTGTATTCAAAAGGATCCTACAACTATCAGGCCGTTAAAAACATGATGTGGGGACTATCGAGTTCATATATTGGCGACCGTTATGAATATCAGGCGTTTTTCAACCACTATAATGGCCTTAATCAGGACAATGGCGGAATAACGGACGATCTTTACATCACTGATCCTGCCCAGCTCCAAGGCGGTCAGACTTCGATCGATGCTAAGACTATCCCGACACGCCTCACCGCTGCTCGTACCCGGTTGAAAGGCCAGGAGTTTTATATGAACCATCGCTACAAGCTTGGCTTCTGGCGTATTACGCCTCCTAATGATACTATTCCGGGCGATACGGTCGAACATCGTTATTATGTGCCGGTCACTTCTTTTATCTGGACTTTCGATTACAACGACGGTCATCATACGTTCTTCAACGGCTCTCCAACTGAAGCTGCTGATTTTTGGCAGAATAGCTATCTGACAAACGGCCCCTCTGTCGATCCCACGAGCTATTGGTCATTGCGTAACACCGTTGGCGTTGCTCTGCTTGAAGGTTTCAACAAATATGCAAAAGCCGGACTTTCTGCCTATATGACTCATGAGATACGCCGCTACACTCAAGGTCCTGATACGATTGCAATCAATGGAGAGGGGCGTCCGGAGACTCTTACCCCATATCCCTATGACCAGCGTGTAGCTTCAAAAGCTACTGAAAATCTGCTGTGGGTAGGTGCGCAGCTCACAAAGCAGCAGGGATCTTTGTTGCGCTATGAGGCCACAGCGCGTCTGGGTGTTGTCGGTGCGGCGGCAGGAGAGGTGCATGTCGATGGCCGTGCTTCCGCCAGATTCCGTTTGCTTGGCGACTCGGTGCGTGTGACAGCTTACGGCCTTTTTGCGAATGAAGCTGCGCCTTATCTGCTAAAGAATTATGTCTCTAACTATTTCATCTGGCATAACGATTTTGGAAAGACGCGTCGGTTGCGTTTTGGAGGTGAGTTGGAAATCCCTCAGACATCAACCCTGATTAATGTTGGCGTAGAAAACATTCAGAATAAGATCTATTTCAATGACCAGTCGCTTCCTGTCCAGCACGGCGGTAGCGTTCAGGTACTCAGCGCTTCGTTGCAGCAGAATTTCCGGGTCGGAATTCTGAACTGGCGGAACAAGGTGACATTCCAGACATCGTCGGATCAGTCGGTCATCCCGTTGCCTAAGTTGGCCATATACTCGAATCTATTCCTGCGATTCCGTGTGGCAAAGGTTCTGTATGTTGATTTCGGTCTTGATTGCGACTACTATACAAAGTACTATGCACCTAATTATCAGCCGGCAACAATGACGTTCTGCAATCAGCAGGAGATAAAAGTTGGCAATTATCCGTTTATCAATGTCTATGCCAATATGAAGTTGAAACGGGCGCGGTTCTATATCATGATGTCGCATGTGAATCAGGGCATGACAGGAGATAACTATTTTGCAATGCCCCATTATCCTATGAATCCGCGTCGTTTCCAGATGGGTGTTTCCGTGGATTTCGCAAATTGATCTGCCATGACTCCGCTTGATCGAAAAAGTTGGCGCGTTCTGGCTCTCCTTGTGCTGCTGTTGCTTGGTGTGATCATTCTCATGTCGATGCTTCGTGGCTGTTCTTCGTCTGAGATCATTTCTTCTGATGGGGGAACGGGTAAATCCGGCGGCGACACTATTGATGTCGCTATTGACTATTCGCCCATGTCGCTCTACACCTATGGCGACACTCTCGGTGGACTGAGCCATGATATTATGGTACAAGTGGCTCGGATTGCAGGTTTTCCGGTAAAATTCCATCCTGTAACATCGCTTGACCGGGCTTTGCGCGATCTTAACGACGGCCTTGTTGACGTTGTGGTGGCCGATCTCCCTGTCACCACTGATTTTCAACGGATGTATCGTTTTACCGAACCGGTTTATCTTGACAGGCAGGTGCTTCTCCAACACCGTGACACATCTTCCCTCGGGGCTGTCGATGCTGAACCGGTGAAGTCGGTGCTGGATCTTGCCGGCCGTCGTGTGTGGGTTGTGGCTAATTCACCTGCCGAAACACGGTTGCACAACCTGTCGGCTGAGATCGGTGACACCATCTACATTGAACACGATGAGCAATATGGAGCTGAATTATTGGCTCTGTTGACATCGATAGGAGAAATACAGCTTTGCGTGGTCAACGAACAGGTGGCAAAAGCAATGGCAAAGGATTCTCCGACACTGGATGTGATGACCAATGTGTCGTTTACTCAGTTTCAGGCTTGGGCCATGCGCCGCGATGCTGCTGAACTTGCCGAAAAGATTGACACCGCTATTGTTCGCTTCAAGGCAACGTCGGATTATGAGACCCTTCTTTCTCGCTATCTGAAGTGAGATTTGTCCAATTGATTTAGGATCTCTACGAAAAAAAGTCCCCCGGACCGATCGGTCCGGGTGACTGAGTATATGATTCTTTCTGTTTGGTTTATCAGAGAAGGCTTACAGAACGGCGGATAAATGCGTTCAAGTCTGCACCGCGAAGAAGTCCGTTGGCAAGCAGTGCGAGATCTATCACCTGTTTTACCAAAGGCTGTGAACCGGCATATTCTTTCGACAGTTTGTTCTGCTCTGTGCGCAGATGGGTTGCTGTCTCGTCGTGCTGTTTGATCTGGTTCTGCTGTTCTTCGTCAGGTTTGCCATCTTTTGCTTCATTGCGGATAGCTTCTGACTTTGAGTTGTTTTCAGCAATCTGGTCGAACAGGGGCTGTAGCTGTGGCATAAGGGTTGCATCAGCATCAGCAAGAATACGTTTGATCACCGGACTTTCTGTGTTGACAATGAGATTGTAGCTGTCGGGCAGTTCGCCATAGAAGCTCATGCCGGGTTGCATTGCAGCCATATCTTTCATTCGGCGCATGTATTCGTTCTGTGTGATCAGAATCGGGTTTGCCTCGGCGGAGAGAGCCTCGAACGATACAAGGAACTCTGCTTTCTCAACTGCCGGAACCTGGGAGCGGAACATCTCAGTCAGCATATCACGCTGCTGTGATGTCAGATCGGCCTGACGCTTATCGGATTTAGGTATGAGGTTGTCGACAACATCCGAGTCAACACGGACAAAACGTGATTTCTCGATCTTTGATTCAAGCATGCCGATGAAATGGCTGTCAAGCTGTCCGTCCATAACGAGAACGTTATATCCCTTCTCGGTGGCATCGTTGATGTAAGTGTACTGAGCCACAGGATCAGTCGTGTAGAGGTAGACAACGTCACCATCTTTGTCGGTCTGGCTGCCTTCGATCAGTGTGCGGTATTCTTCGAGAGTGTAATATTTGCCTTCGGTGTCTTTAACAAGATCGAATTTCATTGCTGCGTCGCAGAATTTCTGATCTGTCAGCATGCCATAGGTGATGAAGATCTTGATATCGTCCCATTTCTTTTCAAAGTCAGCGCGGTCAGCTTTGAATATTTCTTCAAGGCGTGATGCCACTTTTTTGGTGATATAACCGGAGATCTTTTTGACGGCGGTATCTGACTGAAGATAGCTTCTCGAAACGTTCAGAGGAATGTCGGGAGAATCAATCACACCCTGGAGAAGCATCATGAACTCGGGAACTACACCTTCAACAGAGTCTGTTACAAAGACCTGGTTGCAATACAGTTGGATGCGGTTCTTGGTGATCTCGAAATTATTCTTGATCTTGGGGAAGAATAAAATGCCGGTCAAGTTGAACGGATAGTCAACGTTCAGATGGATCCAGAACAATGGATCTTCCTGTCCGGGATATAGCTCATGATAGAATTTGCGGTAGTCATCATCTGTCAGTTCGCTGGGCTTGCGTGTCCATAGCGGTTCGGTAGCGTTGACCACTTTATCACGGTCGGTATCCACCATCTTGCCGTCTTGCCATTCCTGCTCTTTACCGGAGATTACCGGAACGGGGAGGAAACGGCAGTATTTTTTCAGAAGGAGGTCTACCTCGGCTTGTTCAAGGAATTTCTTATTCTCATCGTCAATGTAGAGGATGATATCGGTTCCGCGGTCTGATTTCTCAATCTTCTCCATGGTGTATTCAGGAGAGCCGTCGCATTCCCAGCGAACAGCTTCTGAACCTTCTTTGTAGCTTAGTGAGCGGATTTCAACCTTCTTGGCAACCATGAAAGCAGAATAGAAACCAAGTCCGAAGTGTCCGATGATAGCATTGGCGTTGTCCTTATATTTCTCAAGGAATTCCTCGGCCCCCGAGAACGCTATCTGATTGATGTATTTATCCACGTCTTCAGCGGTCATGCCTATACCTCGGTCGCTGACAGTCAGTGTGCCGGCTTCTTTGTCAATGCTGACGCGTACATTCATTTCGCCGAGCTCTCCTTTGAATTCTCCGAAAGAGGATAGGGTCTTTAGTTTCTGTGTGGCGTCAATAGCGTTGGAGACCAGTTCGCGAAGGAAAATCTCGTGATCGCTGTAAAGAAATTTTTTGATTACGGGGAAGATATTGTCGGTTGTTACCCCGATTTTACCAGTTTGTGCTGTCATATGTTTTTGTTTTTTGAAATTTCTAACTGAAAAACAATTCAGCAAAAAAAATGCCACACTCGAAGTATGGCATTTTATGTGAAATTTTGTCAATAGGAACTGACAAAATGGCTATTCTGTCACTACATTGGTGACGATCTCTTTCTTTTCCGGATCAAGGTCAACGTTGATTGTGCTGTCCTGAGGAATGTCGCCATTTATGATCAGCTCGGCAAGATTGTCCTCCAGATATTTCTGGATCGCTCGCTTGAGAGGTCGTGCGCCATATTGTGCATCGTAGCCGCGTTCGGCGATGAATGTTTTCGCTTCCTCGCTGATATTGAGCTTATACCCAAGATCTGTCAGCCGTTTATAGAATCCCGATAGCTCTATATCGATGATCTTGAATATAGCCTCTTTGTCGAGAGAGTCAAACATGATTATATCGTCAATTCGGTTCAGAAACTCAGGGGCAAAGGCTTTTTGAAGTGCTTTCTGAAGCACACCATGGGTATAGCTCTTGTCGTTTGCCGACGGAGTGGTGAAACCGACACCGGTGCCAAAGTCTTTAAGCTGTCGGGTTCCTATGTTGGATGTCATGATTATGATCGTGTTTTTGAAATCCACACGTCGTCCGAGGCTGTCGGTCAATCGTCCTTCATCCATCACCTGTAGAAGCAGGTTGAAGACATCCGGGTGTGCCTTTTCTATCTCGTCCAGCAGGACAACCGAGTAGGGGTGACGGCGCACCTTTTCAGTCAATTGTCCTCCTTCCTCATATCCTACATATCCGGGAGGCGCACCGACGAGTCGGCTCACGGTGAATTTTTCCATATATTCGCTCATGTCAATACGGATCAGGGTGTCGGCAGAGTCAAAAAGATACTCGGCAAGTTTTTTCGCAAGATGGGTCTTGCCGACACCGGTCGGGCCGAGGAACATGAATGTGCCGATTGGCTTGTTCGGATCTTTTAGGCCTATCCTGTTGCGCTGTATGGCCTTGACGATCTTCTCTATGGCTTTGTCCTGGCCTATGATCTCGCTTTGCAGCCGTGGAGTCATCTCTCTCAAACGTCGACCCTCGGCTTGCGCTATGCGCTGTACCGGAACTCCGGTCATCATCGCTACAACTTCAGCCACCTTCTCGTCATCAACCGTCTGTCGGTTGGCTTCAAGTTCCTTCTCCCAGTTCTTGTTCGCTATTTCAAGTTCACGTTTCAGATCCTGCTCTTTGTCACGGAAACGGGCAGCCTTTTCAAAATCTTGATTCTGTGCGGCATTGAGCTTGCTGACGGAAGCTTCCTCGATCTCTCGTTCCAGTGTTTCAATTTCTGCCGGAACGGATATGTTGGTTATGTGGGCACGGGATCCGGCCTCATCCATAGCGTCGATAGCCTTGTCGGGGAAGTTGCGGTCGGTCATGTAGCGTTCTGTCAGTTTGACGCACGCCTGTAGCGCTTCCGGTGTATAGGTGACATTATGATGGTTTTCATATTTATCCTTGATGTTGTTTAGGATGGTCAGCGTTTCTTCTTCGGATGTGGGTTCAACCATCACTTTTTGGAAGCGTCGTTCCAACGCACCATCTTTTTCAATGTTGGTGCGGTATTCGTCAAGGGTTGTCGCTCCGATGCACTGGATCTCTCCACGGGCAAGTGCCGGCTTGAGCATGTTGGCTGCATCCATTGAGCCGGCTGCGTTTCCGGCACCGACAATAGTGTGGATCTCATCTATAAAGAGGATCACATCACGGTTCCCGGCAAGTTCGTTGAGGATAGCTTTGATACGCTCTTCGAATTGGCCACGGTATTTGGTGCCGGCAACGATCGAAGCCATATCGAGCGATACCACGCGCTTGTTGAACAGGACTCGCGACACTTTTCTCTGGACAATGCGCAGGGCGAGCCCCTCGACGATGGCAGACTTTCCAACTCCGGGCTCTCCGATCAGAATAGGGTTGTTTTTCTTACGTCGGCTCAGGATCTGCGCGAGACGTTCAATCTCAACCTCGCGGCCGACAACCGGATCAAGGCGGTTTTCTTCAGCGGCACGTGTCATGTCGTGGCCGAACTTGTCGAGTGTAGGGGTGTCTGCACCTCTGCGCACGCCGGATCCAGCCTTTGATGCGCTCTGCTGCCGTTCGTTTCCGGATGTCTCAGGGGTTCCTTTTGATGACGGCGGAGTGTCCATTTCGTCATCGTCCTCCTCGGTGAAATCGCTACCCATGGAGGGCTTGGCGGAGTCATTGCCGGCAAGCCATTGGGATAGGGATTCATAGTTGATCTCGTTGTCTGAAAAAGGTTTGATGAATTTCATTGTCAATACGTCTGGGGTGTGGAATATTGAAAGCAGAAGATGCTCTATACCGGCTTCCATTTTCTTCTGTTTTCTTGCTTCAAGAACACTCAGCGTGATCACTCTCTGTGTCAGGTCACTGACGCGGATCTGATCTTCTGTTATCATCTCCGTGTTGTCGGCCCCAACATGGAGCAGGTGATCGTTGAGTATGGATGTCAGGTCATGAATGGCAGGGAAACGTCGGGACAAGGATTCCGTGAATGTCTGGTCGCCCTTTGTCAGAATGGCGAAGAGAACATGCTCCGGACCGATCACCGGCGTATTGTATCGCGTCGCGATCGACGGACACGTGGCCAGCAATTCCTGTACTTCTTTAGATATGCGTGAAAAAATCATTCGTATGCTTTTGGTTTACGGAAATGTAAAGTTAGCAATAATTGTGCCAAAACTATATTAAAAACGATTATTAAATCAAAAAAGATAAATCGAAAGTGAAAAAAGATAAAACTTGGCTTCAAAAGGCGTGAGAATTGGTAAAAAATCGCTATCTTTGCTTGATGTTTTCCGTGGATGGAACGGCGTGGTTGCTTATGCTGTCCGGCAGCTGAAAACGAATAAGAATGAATAACCAAATTAAAGATAATACAGCAAAATTGTCATGTTGGAAGAAGATCGTATATTGAAGATCAATATTGAAAACGAAATGAAGTCGGCATATATCGACTATTCTATGTCGGTTATCGTGTCGCGTGCGTTGCCTGATGTCCGTGACGGACTGAAGCCCGTGCACCGAAGAGTACTCTTCGGAATGAACGAGATGGGCAACACCTCAGATCATCCTCATAAGAAATCGGCCAACTGTGTCGGTGAGGTGATGGGTAAGTATCACCCCCACGGCGACTCATCTATCTATGGAACAGTTGTACGTCTTGCTCAGGACTGGGCGCTGCGTTACACCCTCGTTGACGGGCACGGAAACTTCGGCTCTGTCGATGGTGACGGAGCTGCGGCTATGCGTTACACTGAGGTGCGTCTCCAGAAGCTTGGTGAGGAAATGCTTAGTGATATTGATAGTGATACGGTCGATTTTCAACCTAACTATGATAACTCCCGTCGTGAACCGGTTGTCCTTCCGACACGATTCCCGAATCTGCTTGTAAACGGTGCTTCCGGTATTGCGGTCGGTATGGCCACAAATATTCCGCCACATAACTTGACGGAAGCGATCAATGCCTGCGTTGCGCTGATCGATAACCGTGATCTGACCGTGGCTGACCTGATGCAGCACATCAAGGCTCCCGATTTCCCAACCGGAGGTACTATCTATGGTTACAATGGTGTGCGCGATGCTTTTGAAACCGGTCGTGGTCGCATACTGATCCGCGCCAAAGCTGAGATCGTGACGGAACACAATCACGATAATATAATTGTCACTGAGATCCCGTACAATGTGAACAAGGCTCTCCTTATTTCATATATTGCCGACCTTGTGACTGAGAAGAAACTTGATGGTATCGCCGATATCAACGACGAAAGTAACTACAAGGGTATGCGTATTGTCATCAAGCTCAAAAGCGATGCTAATGCCAATGTGGTGTTGAATAAACTCTACAAGATGACCCAGATGCAGGCTTCGTTCAGCGTCAACAATGTGGCACTTGTGAATGGTCGTCCGAAAACTCTCAATCTGAAAGAGATGCTGGAGGCGTTCATCGACCATCGTCATGAAGTGGTTACACGCCGAACCAAGTTTGAGTTGCGTAAGGCTCAGGAACGTGCCCATATCCTCGAAGGTCTGATCATTGCCTCGCAGAATATTGATGAGGTTATCCATATTATCCGTTCTTCTGCTTCTACGGAAGAAGCCCGTCAGAGGTTGACAGAACGCTTTAATCTGACCGATGCACAGACAGCAGCTATCGTTGAAATGCGACTCAAGCAGCTCACCGGTCTGGAACAGGATAAACTCCGTGCTAACTACGAAGAACTCATGGCTGAGATCGCACGTCTGGAAGAGATTCTCTCAAATCCGGTTGTGTGCTGGAATCTGATCAAGTCTGAGTTGGAAGAGGTTCGTGATAAATATGGTGATGAACGTCGTACTGATATCGATTATACAGCCGGCGATTTCAACGCTGAGGATTTCTATGCAGATGATGATATGATCATCACCATTTCCCACATGGGATATATCAAGCGCACGGCGCTTTCTGAGTTCCGCACTCAGAACCGCGGCGGAGTGGGCGCTAAGGGTAGCGATACCCGTGATGAGGACTTCATCGAATATATCTATCCGGCATCAATGCACTCCCATATTCTGTTCTTCACTGAAAAGGGGCGTTGCTACTGGTTGAAGGTCTACGAGTTGCCTGAGGGAGCCAAGAATACCAAGGGTCGTGCCATCCAGAATCTGCTTAATATTGAACCGGATGATGCGGTTAATGCGGTTATCTGTGTGAAAGGTCTTGCCGACAAGGAATTCGTGACATCTCATAACCTTGTGTTCTGCACAAAGAATGGTGTGATCAAGAAAACGAGCCTTGAGGCCTACTCTCGTCCTCGTGCAAATGGTGTCAACGCTATCATTATCCGTGATGACGATAAGTTGATCGATGTAGCTCTCACTGACGGCAACTCTGAGATTGTAATGGCTAACCGCAATGGTCGCGCCATTCGTTTCCATGAAAGTAAAGTCCGCGAGATGGGCCGTATGTCGACAGGTGTTCGCGGCATGACTCTTGATGGTGGCGATGATGCTGTTGTCGGTATGATATGCATGGAGCCTGAAACTGAAAACACCGTGATGGTTATCTCTGAAAACGGCTTTGGCAAACGCTCTGTCCTTGATGACTATCGCATCACTAACCGTGGTGCCAAGGGTGTCAAGACGATGAATATCACGGATAAGACTGGTCGTCTGGTGGCTATCAAGAGTGTCAATGATGATAATGATCTTGTCATCATCAACAAGAGCGGAATCACACTCCGAATGAAGGTGGCTGACGTCAGAGTGCAGGGTCGCGCTACGCAAGGTGTCCGTGTGATAAACCTTGAGAAGCGTAACGATGTTATAGCTTCAGTATGCTGTGTGAACTCGGATAATGAGGAAGCCATAGAGCATGAAATTGAAGAAAATGCTTCAGATCGCCCGATAGATGCCATCCCGCTTGAAGATGCTTCGCTTGATGCAGAGCAGGATTCTTACACAGAATCAGATCTCCAGGACGATGATTTTGAAAACGAACAATAATCTTACCTTAATAAATTAAACAAATCCCCTTATGAAAAAAGTCAGCTTAATCGGACTCGGTCTTTTCACCGCTTTCGCAGCTGTGGCTCAGACCTCCGTTGTCAAGGATGTTGAGCATGAACTAAAGTCGGGAAATCCTGACTATGCAAAAGCTCTTCAGTCAATCAAACCGGCGTTGACAAATGCCGAGACTGCAAATACCATGATGCCATGGTATCTCGCCGGTAAGGCAGGTTTCGGTCTGTTTGATAATGCATATAAGCAGGAGATGGTCGGACAGACTCTAAGCGCAGATCAGAAGAAACAGGCCGGCGTGGCTTATGTAGATGGCTATGACTATTATCTGAAAGCTCTTCAACTCGACAGCATTCCTGATGAAAAAGGAAAGATCAAACCCAAGAAGAGTAAAGAGATACTCAAAACTATAAACGGCGGTTATCCCTATCTCCGTACTGCAGCAATCTTCCTGATGCAGGCTAACGACTTCGATGATGCTTATAATGCATGGGAACTGTATGTTTCTCTGCCCACCAATCCTTTGCTCGGCAAGGAAGCTCCTGCGCAGCTCGCTGATACACTTCTTGGTGAATCAATGTTCTATCAGGCCAACTGTATGCTTGCAAGCGATCAGATCCAGCAGGATAAAGCTAAGGTTGAGAAAGCTATAAAGAAACTGAATAAGGTTCTTGAGACCGGATATCAGAATCCTGATGTGTACACATACGGCATCATTGCTTCAAATCGTCTTGAGGATAAGGCAATGAAGACCAAATTCGCTCAGGAAGGATATAACAAATATGGAACCGCAGATATCTCTTTCATCGGTGAGTTGATCAATAATAAACTCGATAGCGAGGATTATCCCGGTGCAATCCAGTATGTAGACGAAGCAATTGCATCTACCTCCCCTGATAATTCTGAACTTCTTGCACAACTTTACACCATCAAGGGTATTATTGATTTCCGTAGTGAAGATTTCAATGCCGCTCAGGGTGTGCTTGCAAAGGCTTTGGAATATAATCCTAACTATGGTGATGCCAATTTCTATCTCGCACAGGCTATTCTTCAGACCGTAGATAAGGCTCAGCTTGAAAATGTAAATTCCAACATACTTGATTATAAGGACGACATGCTGAAGGCAGCCGATCTGCTGAAGAAGGCTTACGACATTGATGATGTCAAATATTCTTCTGTTCCCGACAACTTGTATCGTATCTATTATAACCTGGGTGCTGATTTCGTTGACGAGTCCAAATACTGGGAATCGCTCCGTTGATCAACGATATAACGATTTTTTATTTGTGAAGAGCCATGGCCGGAACGCCATGGCTCTTTGAGTTACATGGCTTTTTGTGCAGATATGTTAAAATATTAAAATTTTCACATCCATATTGCGATTGCTATTGTTATGAATATAAAACAGATCAATAACTTAAAAACATATATCGTCATGAAATTCTTAATCGTTTTAGCATTTATTTTTGCTCTTATTGCCATTGGTTGTTTAGTAGCAACATTGTTTGTAACCGGAAATGGCGTGATTCTTCCCTCGATTGGCGCAGGATTATCATTGGTTGCATTTATACTTGTATTTGTCGGATACGTATCCAAGACAAACCGTCAACGCTGATTGCTCTTTATCTATAACTGAATATCGCGCCGT